>Ga0182018_10000183_pt1 | contig 82581 bp, 74 predicted proteins | sample 812P2MmetaG_FD_120490 | JGI IMG/M metagenome (GOLD analysis project Ga0182018, IMG submission 120490) | Permafrost microbial communities from Stordalen Mire, Sweden - 812P2M metaG | ecosystem: Environmental > Terrestrial > Soil > Wetlands > Permafrost | place: Sweden: Stordalen | collected... | reverse complement strand
GGCGCGCGCGGCCTGGTGTTTGGCAACGAAGTCGCGGACTGCCTCGTGCAGCATATCCTGCTGTGTCTTCCGCAAATCGATGCCGAGCTTCTGGAACGCGACGATTGCCTCGTCGCTGGGGTCGTAATAGCCACCGACATGGAGCTTGTCGCGTCGGCTGGGCTTCACACTTGCCGGCCGGACGACCGCCTCCGGAATTACCTGCGCGGGTTCGGGGGCGATGGGTTCCTGTTCCAACGCGGTTGAGAGTATCGAGCGCCTAGCCATCGACTGCGACTCCCGGCGTGTGAGCTGTTGAAGGTGTGCACACCTGAACTTCTGCAAAAACCCAATCCTTCAGGGCTGTGATTTCGTGCGCGGCCTTGCCCTTCGGTTCCGTCTCGGTGACGGTCTTTCCTAGGGGCCAGGAAGCCCTGTAGGCGCTCCGCTCGCGCAGCACGACCGGAGCTGAAATGAGCCCTGCCCTTTCAACGATCGCACGGGCGTCATCGAGAAGCGTTGTGGCGCTATGAGGGGCAGCGTTGAAGACGACAGCTGCCCGGACGCCTGCGGATTTTACGAGCTGGGCGGTTCGGCGGATCGCGTCGAGGTCAACGAGGCTCGGACGGCACGGAATGAGAAGAAAGTCGGCGGCCTGCGCGGCTGTGAACGCCTGCGGTCCGGCGGCAGGCGGCGTGTCGATGATGACCAGCTCGAATCCTCCCCGTTCTGCGGCCTTCAGCGCGTCGGGCAACCGGCGCTCGGTAAGGAACTCGACGTGAGGGGCGTCGCTCTGCCGGCGGTCGGCCCATATCACGGCACTCTCCTGCTGATCGAGGTCGAACAGCGCGGTTCGGACTCCGGCCGCGACCGCGAGGTTGGCCGCAATGGTCGTCTTGCCGACTCCGCCCTTCTGGGCGATTAGTGCGATGATTTTCACAATGCGATCCGTCAACTGCGAATTAATTCAGGTGTGCACACTTGCAGGAATGACGGAGTGCATGCGTGATGTCAAAGGCAATTAACAGTAGCTCGCGTGTTTGAAATGAGATTGATGCAAACGTGCAACCGTTCAGGTGTGCACACTTGCACGCCTGAAAGGGCGGGCTCGCATCGGGTGGTCATCGTCGCCATCGCCGACGGCCGCCATGACGGGACGCTGAAGGGTAGGGGGCGACGGCTCAACGCCGCGCTCAGCCCTCTGGCGTGGGCGGCTTGTCCTGCGCCGGGCTTTCCTCCGGCGATGCCTGCGGCTCCGGCTCCGCGTCGGCCGCCGGTTCCTCGGGCTGCGCCTCGTCCTCGACAAGGACACCCTTGAGGAAGTCGGCGTAGCGGTTCTTGAGGTGGTCGAGCGCCGCGCCCTTGTCGGCCTCGTATTCCAGGCGCTCCTTGAAGAACTGCAGGCGTCCCCGGTTCTCCTCCAGCACCTGCGACCACGTCTTCACCCAGATGGAGAAGTTGGGCCCCTCCTGAATCTTGCCGCCGGTGTTCGTGGTCTGCTGCAGACGAAAGGCGGCGTGCGGGCCGTAGTCGTCGCTGATGGCCCAGAACACCCACTTGGTGTTGACGCCCTTGAAGCGTTCGTCCGCCATCACCGAGATCGCGTAGCCTTCGATCTGGTTGATCTCGTCCCGGTCGATCTTCACCTTCGGAGCCTTGAGCTCGACGACGAGGTGGACGAGATCGTCGGCCTGGTGCCGCCGGATGGCGCGCGAGAGCACGAGATCGACGATGCCGCGCTCCTTGGTAACGTGCTTCACCGGCGCGTCGACAACGGTGTGGTCGCCCAGCAGCTTGCGGTGCTTGCGCAGCAGCTCGGTCAGGGACTGATCGTCGACGGAAAGGTTGTACTCCTCGCCGAACAGCCAGCAGTTCTGCGCGATGATCCGGTGCAGCTGGGACCGTTCCTTGAGCCGCTTCTTGTTCTCGGCGTCGAACAGGAGCGCCTCGAGACCCGTCAGGAACCGCAAGCGGTCGGCGACGACCTTCGCGGAGCTAATGATGGCGGAGAGCGAAACGTCCCGTAGCAGCTCGGCCAGCTCCTCCTGCTTGCGCTGGGGAAGGCGGAGCACCTCGCTCAGAATGAGCTGCAGATCCTCCGGGCTCTTTTCGATGGCCTGGCGGAGCAGACGCAGGTGGAACGCCTTGTTCTTCTGCTGGGTGGTCGAGAAGTCGGGGAGGTGCTGCGCGACGTTCACGGCGACGATGTCAAAGACCTGGCGCTCGACCTTCTCGACATGCGTGGCCGCCTCGCCCGCATAGGGATAGATCTGCTCGGACTTCCACTCCTCGACGACGGCCTTGGCTTCCTGCGCGGCGCGGCTGCGGAAGTAGGTGCGGATCGCGTCCTGCGCCTCGTCGATAGCCGCGACGACGCGCGGGTTCATCTCGGCCAGCTCCAGCGTTCCCTCTTTCTGGAGCTTCGAGATGTACCCGGACTTCAGGTAGGCCGAGAACTGGAACGCGCCGACGTGAAAGCGCCGGTTGTCCACTTGCGCCAGCGGGAAACCCTTCTCGTTGCAGAGGTAGAGGCCGCGATGCGTCGCCTTCCTCCACTCGATGATCTCGAGGATGACGGGATGGAGCTCGCCTTCATCCTCGAAAGCCTTGAGCTGGACCTTCTCTTTCGAGGCGATCACCGCCGCCGGATCGATGCGCGCGCCGTTCACGCGCAGGAGAACGTCGCCATAGTCCCTCAGGTAGAGGGCGAACATCTCCGTGAGCTCTTGCCTGCCCGCATCCGACGTCAGCGAATGAAAGTCCTTCAGGAGCGACGAGATCGTCAGGGTCACGCCCGTCTCGCTGCCCTTGGCGGGCGCTTCGTCCGAGATGACGACCTTGCGGATGTCAGTGGCGGTCATCGTCACGCGGAAGGAGCGCAGCTCCTTGTCGTTCCGGTAGTTGACGTCCCAATCCGCCGCGCTCCCGAGTGCGAAGACCTTGAACCTCCCGCGTCCGTCCTGGCCGTGCAGGAATCGTCCGTCCCGCTTCGTCGCGGTGGTGGAGCGCTTCCAGGAGCCGCCCAGGAACCGGAACAGCGCCGGTGCCTTCGCGTGCTCCAGGCCCGTGCCGTTATCGCGCACCACGATGTTCGAGATGCCGCCCAGCGCGCCCTGTTCGACGTAGACCTCGACCTTCGTCGCATCGGCGTCGAAGCTATTCCAGATGAGCTCGGCGAGCGCCGCGATGGGCTTGGCGCGGGTGATCTTCTCCAGGAAGTCGCTCTGGACCTCGACCTCGTATGCTTGCTCGCCCATGGCTGCCGCCTATTCCCCCGGCGGCGCGAAGGATTGCACGCCCCGCCCGGCGGGGTACAGCTGCTGAACGTGATCATTTGTTCAGTATGATGCACCGAGCGCTGCGAGGTAGCGGCCTCGGAGGGTAGCCGGGAGCCTTCTCCAAAATCTCTCCACGGACGGAGGGTGAAACGGGGGTAGGGAGGGCTATTCGGGGTGACTGGTGGCGAAAGCTCCGGCGGGTGGAAAGGGTACGGGATTCAAGCCCTTGGACGAAAAGATCAGCAACCGCGCCTGCTTAGCGGTGGTCTGCTTTTGAGGGTTCAAATCCCGCCTCCCCGACTACAGGCCGCCAAGGCGGCCTTCCGTCGGGAAGGCGCGCTTGAGCGGCTCGGCCTCGCGAGCGAGGCCTCGGCGACAAATCCCCGATGCCTCCGTCGTCTGAGTCGCCCGTGCCCAGATGCGGAAGCGGATGTGCTCCTGCGGTGGGTCGCCTGCCCGCCGGCTCCTCATCTTCAGCGGGCAGCAGCTCGTCGATCCGCCGACGATCGCGCAACGGAACCTTTCGTCGTCGTCGTTCGTTTGCACAGCCAGAACGTGGTGAGAGCGCCTCCATATCTCACCGTCGTCCCCGAGCCCGAGACGGTCGACGCCAAGGTCTGGTATCTGCAGACGGTGCGGAACGAGGCTGCCACGCTGCCGCGCATGGCGCTCGATCACGTCGACGCGCTCTACAGCGTCGCGCGAAACCTGACGGGACGGGACACTGACGCGGAGGATCTCGTCCAGGAGACCTACACGCGCGCGATCGCCGCGTGGGCGCACTTCACCCCGGGCACCAACCTGCGCGCGTGGCTCTTCCGGATCCTACGAAACGCGCACATCGACGCCTACCGGCGCGCGCAGACGAACCCTGTCCACGGCGGCTTTGACGACGAATTCGCCGCGGACACGACGACCTCGACCCGCGAGCCGATCCGCGGCGATGCGGAGCTCGAGCGGCTCCGCGGCGCGGTGACGGCCGACATCGAAGCGGCGCTCGCCTCGCTCAGCGTGGACTCGCGCGCGATCATCTTGCTCGACCTGGAGGGATTTACGGAAACAGAGCTCGCCGAGGCGCTCGGGTGCGCCGTGGGGACCGTGAAGTCACGCCTCGCCCGGGCCCGGGCCATTCTTCGCGAGCGCCTGCAGGACTACAGGAGGTAGGGGTCATGGACTGCGCCGAAGCAAGAAGCCACATGCTCGACCGCCGACGCGGAACGCTGACCGCAGAGCTTCGCGCGCCCGTGGACTCCCACCTTGCCGGATGCGAGGCATGTCGTCGTGAGGACGCCGCCGATCGCGAGCTCTCCGCGGCCCTCCAAGATCGCCTCCCCAAACGGCGTGCACCCGACGCCCTCCGGCGCTCGATCGAGGAGCGCGTCGCGGGCGAGTCGCCGCGAGCCTCCGGAGGCGTTTCACGCACGCGGCGGGTTTCGCTGATCGCCGCGGCAGCGTTCGCCGCCGCCGCCGCCGTCGCCCTCCTGTTGTGGAGGCCGCACGACTCGGACGCGATGCTCGCCGAGGCGGTGAACGACCACCTGCGCGTCCTCTACAGTGATCACCCGGTCGAGGTGGAGAGCGGCGGCATCCACCAGGTCAAGCCCTGGTTCACGGGGCGACTCGACTTTGCTCCGGTCGTCGCCTTCGGCGGCGACGACGACTTTCCATTGGAGGGCGGCGCAGTCGCCTACTTCCTCGACCGCAAGGCGGCCACGTTCATCTTCAAGCGGCGCCTGCACGTCATCACGCTGTTTGTGTTCCGCGCCGAAGGCCTGCCGTGGCCCGCACTCGCGACCCACCCCCTCGGAGGCTCGCGCGGGACGCTCGAGACATCGCGCGGCTTCCACGTGCTTACGTGGAGAAAGGGCGACCTCGGCTACGCGCTCGTGTCGGACGTCGACCCGACGGATCTCCAGCTGCTCGCGGTGAAGGTCGCCGGCGGGATGTAGCGCCTTTCCGCTTGCCCCGGCGTTGAGCCAGGACGTACGCCTCGAGCGCGCGCATCTTCGGATCGTCGGAGGCGAGCGGCTTGCCGCGGACCGGCGCTGGTGCGCTTCCCGATGCGCCGCGACGCGCCGGAACAACGCTAGGCATTTGCTTTCTTGCAAGGAACCAATTGCCTGGTCGGCCGTTGACACACGCATGAAGCAACTACAACGACTCATCGACTTCCTGTTCAACCCGCCGCTCGCGGCTCCTCGCTCCACCTTGATCATGCGCCTCATGGTGGGTGGCGTCTTCCTCTCCGAGGGCATCCTCAAGTTCGTCTACACGAACCAAGGGGTCGGCCGCTTCACCAAGCTCGGAATGCCCGCACCCGAGCTCACGGCAACCTTCGTCGGGACTCTGGAGATCGTCGGGGGAATACTTTTGATGGCGGGCCTCTTCACGCGCGTCATCGCGATCCCTTTCATCATCGAGATGGTGGTCGCGATTCTCACGACGAAGATCTCGCTTTACCTCGGGACGTCTCCGCTACCGCTTCCGCCAGCGCTGCCCAAGGTGGGCTTCTGGGCGGTGATGCATGAGACACGCTCCGACTACGCCCAGATTCTCACCTCGATCTTCCTGCTGGTCGTCGGTCCTGGTTCCTGGTCGCTCGACGCCCTCCTGCGCCGCCGCCGGGAAGCGTCAACCGCTCCGCGGCCGTCAGAAGAGCTGCATCTTCTGCCTGGCCAACAGACGCCGTGAGCTAGCCCGGGACCCCCACCCCGACGTTCGCTTGCTGGGCGTCGTACCCGGCCCGATATTGGTCGACCTCCTGCTGGGTGACGACGCCCGAAGGTCCGAGGGCCGCGTAACGTTGATTGGTGATCTTGGCGAGTTCGAGCTGTGTCTCGGCTTGACGTATCTGGGCACGAGCTTGGCACGCTCGCGGGCCGAAGACGTCGGAGCCGGCGTGGTCGCGGCGACGCCCGCGGACGCCGTCTCGATGGTCGACGTCGTCCTCACGAGCCTCACGGGCGCCGACGCGCTTCGCGCGACGTTCGGCGGCCCCACGGGCGCGCTCGCCGCGGCGCGTCGCCGGATCTTCGTCGAAATGAGCACGGCGGGACCCGACGTGCTCGAGGAGCTCGCGCCGCTCGTCACGAAGACCGGTTCGACGTTCGTGGACGCACCGGTGGTCGGCGCGCCCCCCAACGTGCTCAAGGGCGCCGCGCTCCTCATCGCGGGTGGCGAGCGCGCCGACGTCGAGCGGGTCCAACCGGTCCTCGAGCGACTCGGGGAGCTGCGCCACGCTGGTCCCTTCGGAAGCGGCATACGCCTGAAGCTCGTCGCGAACAGCATGCTGGGGGCGCTCGTCCTCGTCAGCGAGGACGGCAACGGAACCGTGTGGCGGATCGAGTTCGATCTCTCCTGACACCCGACCCCGGCGCGGGGCCATCCGATGTACACCCCCGCGCGCGCCACCACCAGCCGCAGACCCATTCGAACGTGCGTACTATGGCGCGGCATGGCAACGAAGATCGGGAGTGCGCTGGCTCTTCTTTGTGTGCTTTCGGCGTGCTCGTCCAGCCGGGAGCGACGCGAGCGGTCCCCGTCGCAGGCCAAACCTCGCAGACCTGCACGTACGATCTCACGGGCACGTTCAGCTAGCCGCCTTCGGCCTGGCCCGCGTCGCGGGGCCCTGACGTCGCGTCCGCGTCTTCTCCAGAGCCGCCCGCGGCGCACGAGTCGTCGATCGGCGCGCAGTCGGGGACGCACGACAGGTCCGTCGTGCACGCCCAGCGCGGCCCGGTCGCGGTTGGACGGCAGGAGCAGCCGCCCGCCTCGCACATCGGAAAGCAGATGAACGGACTCGCCATGGAGCAGCGCGCGCCGGCCTCCGTGAAATCGTCGCAAATGGTGACGACGTCCACGGTCACGTCTTCGTAGGCGTCTTCTCCCCCATCCGAATCGCCCTCGTTCCCGTTGCACGCCGCGCTCCCGAAGCTGAGCGCGAGACCCAGATGACCCGCCGTCAGAGCCAGGACGACGAACACGACCGGCTGGCCTCGCACGGCCGGGATCGTAGTCGCTCGACGAGTGGCGACAAGGCGCCCTCTACCCGCTCCCGGCGGAGTCGTGTCAGAGGGCGATACACCCTAGGGCCCACGTGCAACCGCACGTGCCCGTGGTGGTGCAGCACGGGCTGCCGCTCACGCAAGCGGCGCACGTCGGCGCGTTGCAGCTCCCGGAGTCGCCCAAGGGGCCGCCCGAACCCGAGTCGTCCCCGCTCCCCGTCGGACCGTCGTCGGCCGCCGGACCGTCGTCGCCCGAGCCCCCGGAGCCCGAGTCGTCATGGATCGTCGGGCTGTAGGCCGACACGACCTGAGACGAATCGTCCGCTCTGCCACCGCTGTCGTTGCCGCCGTCGCTTTCGTCGGGCTCACCGAGGATGATCGGGGTCTCCCCGCCCGATGCGCAGGCGAGCCCCAGGGCGCCGAGCCCGAAACAGAGGGCTCCGGCCGCCACGGCGTAACGTCGAAGCTGCGTCATCCAGCAACAATGGCCCGCGCTGGCTCATCGCAGCGGGCCAAGGTTTGTCATTGCGAGCCAGCCCACCTCTTGACGGCCTCGCGTCCGGGATCGTGGCCAACCGCGCGACCCGCACCTCGACGATGCGGCCCACGCGCGTAAGCTCGCCCGGCCCCACGCAGAAGCGCCGGTCTCGGCGCCTTGCTACGATGTGGGCGACTGAACATGGTCACCAAAAGGCATCTCCTCGTTCTCTCGATGGTCCTCTGTTCCGGCTGCTTCGGGCGCGGCGGAGGGCTGTTCCTGGCGGCGATGGACACGGCCATCATCACCGCGGCGATCGTGAGCGCGTCCGAGCCTCCTCCTCCGCGAATCATCTACGTTCCAGAGCCGCGCCCCGGATATGCGTGGCAGCCCGGCTACTGGACGTTGCAAGACGGGCAGTGGGCCTGGGTCGACGGGGCATGGGTCGCACTTCGGCCCGGGTACGCGTGGGCACCGGCCCACTGGGAGCGTGTTGCCGACGGAACGTGGCAGCTCGTGCCGGGCCGCTGGGTGCCGGCGGAGTCTCCCCCAGGCCCTCCGCCCCCAGCACCACCGTCAGCACCTCCCCAGTAGGACGCGTGCTGGCAGAGCCAGCATTGAGCGGCAGCCCGCCTCTCGACACGCGCTTGCCCGTGCGAGTGGTTAAGCTAGGAAAGCGTACAAGGGCACCGACCATGAAGGTTTTCAAGACTCCCCTCGCAATCCTGACCTGCGTCTCGACGGCGATGCTGACGGCGCCCAGCGCCCTCGCTCAGAGCGAGCCCTGGTGGAGCGGCGCGCCGGATGCGCCCGCACAGAGCGCGCCTGCACAAAAGGCTGCCGCACCGCAGACGCCCGCGCCGCAGCTCCCCGCTCTTCCACCGCCCCAGACGCCCGCGTCACCGCAGGCAGCCGCGCCTCAGGCGCCGGCCCCACCGCAAATACCCGCCCCACCGGTGGCCCGAGAGCAAGCGCCGTCCCAGCCTCCCCCGCAAGCTGAACCGCCGCGGTACCCGGCCCCTCCGCAAGCGGCGGGGCAGACGGCTCCGCAGGGAGAGTGGGTCTACACGGCCCAGAGCGGCTGGATATGGGTGCCTCGCGGATCGACGACGACGACCGTCGGAGTGGAGCCGTACGCCTACCTCTATATGCCATCGTACGGCTGGGGGTGGTACGTCTCGCCGTGGGGCCTGGGCCCCTTCCACTACGGGCCTTGGGGATGGGGGCCACGCTGGGGCATGCGTTATGCGCCTCCGGGCTGGGGCGGCATTCACGGCTACGGAGGTAGGGGATACTTCGGAGCTGGACGCGGCTACGGAGGGTTCCGCGGGGGCGGCGGGCACGGCGGCGGCCATCGCTGAGATGGAGTCGAGTGAGCTGAGGTGTCCCTTCTGCGGCGAGCTCGATGAGATCGACGTCGATGCCGGCGGCGGCGATGCCCAGGTATATACGGAGGATTGCGCCGTATGCTGTCGCCCGCGGATCGTCCATGTCGAGCCGGGGAACGCGGCCGGCGAGGTTCGCGTATGGCTCGAGCGGGGGGAGTAGCGGGGCGTCTCGCGTGACTACTCCCGCTGCCTCCCCCGGGAAACGGGCGTAGCGCTCGAGCGCGGAAGCCAGCGCGCCCGGGTCACTGGGCCGGGAAAGCCGGGCAGCAAGCGATGGTCGCGCCCCCCGTGGGAGGAAGCTGCACGCATCCAGCCGGCAGCGTCGAGAGGCACGCGTAGCCGTAGGGCGTCGACGTGCCGCACTTCGCGTCTTGGTCCGGCACGCGGCTGCAACCCGTGCTCGCGGTGAACCGGGACTGACAGGCGGAGTACGCACTCTGTTGTGTATTGCAGGTGGTCGGCCCGTTGCTGCAGGACGACGAGTACGTGGCCTGGGTTGCGCATGTCACGTAAGCGCTCCACTCGGCGCCGCAGCCTTCGGGCACGTACAGCGAGTCGCCCTGCGTGCACTCGGCGATTGTTGCCGCCGGGTCGTCGCTCGGACACTGAGCGACGTCGTGATTGGCCCACGCCACGCACGCCGGCGGCACCGAGCCATCTCCCGTGAGCGCCCCTTCGTCGACGAATCCACCGCCGTCGGAAACCGACGAGGAGGCCTCGCTCCCGGCGTCCGTCGATGTCGTGCTCGTGCTGACGCAGACCTGGAACTCGGGGGCATCTGCCCCGAGGAGCGTTGCGGTACCGCACGTCTCGCCGGCCGAGCATGCGTGGCTCGGATTCGTATTGTCGCAGTACACGGAGCAAACTCCGCCGCCGGCTCCGATCTCGAGACAGGCCAGGCCATCGCCGCACGTGGGGGCACCCACGGTGTCCTGGCACGCGTCGCCCGCCGCGCCGGGGCCGCTGTTCAGGCAGGCGAAGCTGCTCTCGTCCTTCGGCCAGCACGTCTGGCCGGCCGGGCACTCCCAGGGGTTCTCGTTGCACGGCTGGCGCCGGAGCTCGAGCTGCTCGAGCTGCTCGAACACCCGATGGGCGATGAGAGCGAGACGATGAAGACGCAGACGCAGAGGCGTAGTTCGCGCATGGGCGGAGCGTATACGCACGACCCATTCCATTGTCGGCCCATCGTCGGTAATGGCGCAGGCACGCGATCCGCCCGGTTCGAATGAACTCGTGTTCACACGGTGTGAATGACGCGCACGTGCCTATGCCGTCAGGGACGGGGAGCCTTCAGTGCGAGTTCCCTGGCTCCAAATGACAACACTCTGGCCCGCCACGACCAGCCCGCGCGAGCCACGCTGTTGGCCAGGCGTCTCGGCGTCCAAAGGAGATCGCAATGCGCGCATGGTGGTCCTTCGGTGTTGCGGTGCCTCTGACATGGCTTCTGGCCTGTTCGAGCGCCAGCCAGGGGTTTCCGTCGGAGAGCACCAGCGTCGCCGACGACAGCGACGGCGGCAGCGACGGCGCCGTGTTCTTCAGTCCGACCTTCGACGATGCGTCCTTGTCGCTCGGCGACAGTACCGTGGCTGCCGGCAACAGCGGCCCCTGCCAGGGCGGGAAGTACAAAGGGACGTTCGCCGGGCTCTACACCTCCCATTTGACGGGCGTCGGGATCCCCATCCCCGTGACGGGCAACGTGGACATGACGCTCGATCAGGAGGGAAGCGCTCAAACGATGTGCATGCTGGTGGGCGAGGCCACCAAGTGCAGCGACCTGTTCAGCTTGCAGGACGGCACGATCACGGGCGTCGCCGACCAGGGGATGCTCGGTGATGCTGGCGTTGGGGGATTCCCCTACTTCTGCACGATGAGCGGCACACTCGACTGCCCGGGGAAGAAGCTGGTCGACGGCTGGATCCAGTGCACCTATTGCGTGGGACCCCTCGCGGACGGAGGGATGGCGTGCTCGCTCCTCGACGGCGTGGCCGGCACCACCGGCGTGGGTGGCCACTTCGCAGGGCCTCTGACGGCCAACTACGACTACTCGACCCTCTCCTTCGTCATGGGCACATGGAACGGCGCCGAGGCTCTTGCGGGGAACGACGGAGGGTCCCCCACTCCGGACGGCGGGCCCGTATCGAAGTACCTGTCGGACTCTGGCCTTTATCTGGGTCCCGGCGACTTCGGGGGAAGCGGCACGTGGAACGCGACGTACCGGCCGTAGAGTCCACTCATTGAGGCTGCACGGGCGGAGTGCACACTTGGTTTATGCACACGGTGCCCGGCGTCGCTCCGCAGCAGTCGCTGTCCTGCGTGCACTTCTCGTACGACTCGGAGCATGTCTGGGGCGTCGACGTGCAGGAGAGGCCGCCGTCGCCGTTCCGGCAATATCCGCCGCAGCACTCCGTGCCCTCGGAGCAGTTCTGGCCATCCTGCAGGCAGCTCTGGAAACTCCAGAACCCTCGCGAATTGCCGGCATGGAGCTCCTGCGCGGGCAGGTAGAAGGCGGGATGGCTCGGGTCCGATCCGGCCGGCCCGTTGAGATCGACGGCGGCGACCCACAGCTTCTTGTCGGTGATCTGGTCGCGCCAGGGATACTGGCGAGGGTCGCTCGTCCAGGGAGTGAGCTGCGCGACGTTGCCGTACATCCGGCGGCTGGTGAAGACGACCCAGGCATACCCACCGGCTGCGATGGGACCTATCGTGGGCTCGTAGTTGAGCGTCGCGTCCTGCGCCGCCGTGTGCGTGGCCGCGCCGCTCGAGTTGTCGGGCAAGTAGAGGGTGCCGGAGGCGTTGTACCCGTTGAGGCTGTCGAGGCGATGAGCCTGGCCGCTCGCGACGTCCACCCACCACAGTTCGCTGGTGTTTCCGTTCCACGTGTACCCCCAGGGATTCGACGGGGCGAGGGCGAGGTCGAACACGATGCCGGCGCTGTTGGGCAAGAACGACGAGAACGTCACCGACGGCTGACCCGCAGCTTGCGTAGGCGGCGTGTAAAGCACGCGCGGATTGGTGAACGTACTAGTGCCGTCGAAGTCGAGCATCGCAAGCGAGATCTGGTCGCCGTTCACCGTGCCGAGCGAGCCGCCCCAGAAGTCGAACGATACGTGATGACCGTCGGGGGAGAATGCCGGTAGGGCCGCCTGAAACCCCGCGGGTAAACCCGTCACGCCCGGCACGAGGGTGCCCGCCGGCAGCGCGTAGAGCCGGCTGGATGAGTCGCCGTCGATCATGCCGCCGGCGCTCGACAACAGCAGACTGCCGTCGCGGTAAAGTGCGGGGAACGCGAGATTCGCCGTCTGCAGGGAGGTGCCTGCACCCGCCGTGGTGTCGTTGCCCAGATTGATGAGCACGGTGTCCGAATAGTCGGAAGCGGAGAAGTTCGAGGCCTGAGTGACGAGGGTATTCCCCGTCGCGGAGACCGTATGGCAGACGCGGCAGCCGGTCCCGTCGCCCGTCGGGTTCACGCTCGAGATGCCCGCGATCAGGGTCGGCGCCGTTGCATGGGGCAAGATGGCCAGCGTCGCAGCGCCGTACTGCAGGCCGTACGAGTCGAGGCCGTCGGTGGCGGAGTTCGTGACGAGGGAGGTGCCGTAGGAGTTGTAGTAGATCGCGCCCTGCAGAGTTGCCTGGGCGATGATCCACGTCTCCGTCAAAGGCCCGTAGGCTTTCCCGCCTTCTCCGAGGACCAGAGTGGCCGTCACGGGCTCGCCCCCATTGGAGAAGCTCAGAGCGTCCCATGCCGCCTGCGGGATCGGCAGGTTCGTGAACGGGGTGGTGTTCGCGGCGAACGTACCCTTGTACTCGTAGTTGTTCTCCTGCAGATGCACGTAAACCGAGTCGAAGCTGTGCGTCCCCGACTGCCATTGAAGGAGCGGCGCAAGGAGCCCCTGCGGCCAGACGGTGCCGCTGTAGGGATAGATCCACATGACGGTGGAATCGGCCGTGGGCGTTCCAGTGACCGCCGAGAGCTGCGCGGCCGAGGCGGGAGCGCCTGGACCATCGCCGCCAACGCCGCCATAGCCTCCCGCACCTACCGGTGCAGGCGTCGCGGACCAGGCGGGGTCACCATTCTGCACGGTCTCTAGCTTCACCGTGACAGTCGCGCTGCCCGTGTTCCCACCGTACTTCGCGAGCACGTGGACGGTTCCTGCCACGGTCCCCGTGGGCGTGAAGATCCCGCCGGCACTGACGGCCCCAATCGCACCTTGATCGACCGACCATGCGGCGGGGACAGGCGCTCCGTTGAAGGTGGCCGTGAAGTGCACCGTCGGCAGCGGTTGTCCCACGACGACGGTCACGGTCGTCACGCTCGGCGCAACCGTCAGCGTGCCCTGCAGCGACCCGTCCGCCGAGCCATCCCCGAGGTCGAGGTTCAGAGTCGGTCCCGATTGGGTGGCGCTCCCTTTGTTCGAGTTCGAGCCACATCCCACGATGAGCGACAGGGTGGCCACCAGAAGGCCCGAAGCCACGAGGATGTTGGTCCGCTCCATCGAGTGCCCTCCTTGGACGGACCTGAGGCTCTCACACCGCGCTCACTTCGGAGGCACCTTATCGGCTAGAGGCAGATATTTATGGAGCGGCATTCCGCACATATGAGCCTGGCCTTTCGCAGTGCAGTCCATGCACTTTTGAGCAACACGCCGAGAAGCGTGGCTCTCGCTCGGCTCGTCCCATGTGGTGCGAGACCTCGCATAGCGGTTCCTACTGTGCGACGCATTCGGCTTCCCCTCGGCACTGGCGTGCGCATTCCGACGAGTCGCGTCGTGAAACCGACGAGCCGCCCTGCCCCCGCGCCGCATCCTCTGTTTGGATCATTCGGGCCGCTCGCGCTGACGTCTGGGTCAGGGCTCGGTCGGTTCGGGAGAACGACGATGATGAAGGTCAACCAAGGCATGCCTGCGGTCTTCGCGATGGTGGTCAGCTCGACATTGTTCGGTGCGTGCAGCAAACCGAGTACCGACGCCGCGCAGGACAACTCGACCACGGCGGCGACGGCAACGACCACGGTGACGCCGACGGTAACGCCGGCGGCGGCTGCAGCGCCGCAGAGCGATCCCGCGGACACTCCCGACCAGACGGCAACCGCGGCGCCACCTCCCCCGCAGGCGGAAAGCCCAGGTCCCGCGCCGACCGTCAACGACGTATGGGCCAGCGGTTCGTGGCAATTCGAGCAAGGCAGGTTCGTCTGGATGAAGGGCCACTGGGAACCGCGGCGTGAGGGGCAGTTCCAGCAGGCCCGCTGGGTACAGGTGAATGGACGCTGGGAGCACCACACGGGCCGCTGGATCGGCGGTCGACCGGCCGAACCGCGTCCCGTCGAACCGCGCCTCGTCGAGCCGCGTCCCGGCGAGCGCCCTATCGAGCAGCGTCCGATCGAGCGTCGCTGACCTTTCACGCGTGCCGCCGCGGCGCTGGGCTTGCCACGGCAACGGCTCCCCTCGCGCGTGGGCGGGCCCGGGCCCTCCCCGCGGAGCCTCCCCCTGTGTCGGGGGGCTGACTCGGTCCGAAGAAATGACTATGGACGTCCGTCGTGCCCCCGCCCGATAGTCGCGCTACCGCGGTCGGGAGCGGCTTGGTGAGGAAGAGGCGATGCACGACGACGCCTGCGCAGGCTGCGCTTCGCTGGCTCCGAAGGTCCGGACGGCCGGCACCCTCGCAGACCTCGGCTGGAGGATGGTGACGACTCGGCGGCCCGACCACTCCATCTCGGTCGATTGGCACTGCCCCGATTGCTGGCGGCGCCGTACGGGGTTCGTCCCATTGAAGACGCCGCGCCCGCCCCCGTGAGGCACCTGCGTCAAGGCCCCAGCAGGTGCTTCTGGAAGAAGGCAATCGACTGCGCGAGCGTATAGACGCGGTTCTCGCGCTTCTGCGCGCCGTGGCCCTCGTCCGCGAAAATGGTCAGGTCGCACGGCACGCCCTTCTTCTCCAGCGCGTCGTGGATCTGGATGGACTCGCCCGCCGGCACCCGCGGATCGCTCGCCCCCTGGACGATGAGGAGCGGCGACTTCACCCGGTCGATGTACGTCATCGGCGACAGCTTCGCGAGCGCGTCTGCGTCCTTGTCGGGGTCGCCGTACTCGGAGATACGAAGGATGCGCCGGTAGGGCGCCGTGTTACGGAGGAACGTCCGCAGGTCGCTTATGCCCACGACGTCGACGCCGGCGTCGTAGTCGCCCGCGAACATCGTCATCGCCATGAGCACCGAGTACCCGCCGTAGCTGCCGCCGAAGACGCCTAGCTTCGGGACCTTGCCGTTCGCTGTGAACGTCGTCCTGGCCCACTTCGCGGCGTCCTCGATGTCGGTGATGGTGGCAAGGCGCTTGGGCCCGTCGTCGGCGTGAGACCACGTCTTGCCGTAGCCGTCGCTCCCGCGCACGTTCGGCTCTACGAACACGAATCCCGCGTCCACGAACATCTGCGCGCTCACGCTGAAGCCCGGCAGCGCCTGCCCTTCGGGCCCTCCGTGAAAGGCCACGACGACGGCGCACGGATCGCTCGAGCATTTCTCGGGCCGCCTCACGAACGCGGGAATCTTGGTCCCGTCCTCGGCCGGATACGAGTCGAGCTGCGCGCGAGCGAACTTCGTCGAGTCGACCTCCGGCGTGCTCGGCACGTTCCACGCCTCGAGTTTGCCGGTCGCCCAGTCGAGCACGTAGCCCTTCATCGGGTGGCGACCGTCGTCGACGGACAGCGTGATGAACCGCCCGTCGGGCGTCGTCGGGCCGAAGACCACCTGGTCGACCTCCGGCAGCTTGGGAAGGGCAATCGGCTTGAACGTGCGAGCGTCCAGCGCGCGCGGGCGGTGATACCCGCCGTCGTTCAGTGTGTAGACGATGTGCGTTCGCTTCTCGTCGATGGCGAACGAGCTGACGTCGGCCTTCTCCTCTTCGCCGAGGGCGGTGTGCTGGCCGGGGCCAGTCCACGAGTAGAGGCGCCGGAACTCGCCGCCCTTGTTCGTGAGTACGATGATCTCGCCGTTCTTCGCTCCGTATCGCGCCTCGTACTCCTCCTTCTCGTCCTGGCCGAAGAGCGGGCTGAGCTGACTCTGCGCGGGATCCCACTCGAAGTACTCGGCCGAGAGTGAGCCCGTCTCTTTGCGCAGCAGCAGCCGTCCGTCGGGGCGGATGTCCCCGACGTGCCACAGACCCTCCTTGTCGAGGACCACTTCGCGCTCGCCCTTCGCGATGTCCCACCGATAGACGACGTACGAGTCGGGCTTCTTGTCGTTCGACGCAAAGTACACGTACTTCGAGTCGGGCGAGACTTGCTCGAAGAGCGTCTGCACCTTGGGCAGGTGCTGGATCCGCACGAGCGGCCCACCTGCGGCCGGCTGCAGGTACAGGCCGGGGTTCTCCTCGCCCTTGCGGTCGCGTTGCACGACGACCCACCCGCCGTCGGGAGTGACCGCGACCGCCGCCGTGCTGTCCTCGCCGGCGGTGAGCTGCTGCGGGAAGGCGTGCGGGCCATCGAGCTTCCACACCTGGCCAATCCCCGTGATGCTCCAGCCGAAGTACATCGATTTGCCGTCGGGGCTCAACCGGCCGATGCCAGGGGCGCGTACGTCGATGAGCGACTCGATCCGCTGCCCTAGCTCGGGCGGTACGGGACGCGGCCGGTACTTCTCGAGCAACTCGGGGGCGATGCTGTCGGCCCCGTGACCCGCGTAAGGCCCGGCGGCCGACGCAACCGCCGGGCCCGGGGAGGCGCCCGGCGATGACGGGCTTGCCTCGGTCGACGCGGCCTGCGGCGCGTCCGCCGGTGCGGAAGGCCGACAGGCGATGAATAGGGGCAGCGCAAACGGGGCGATCCGAGCGGCGTGTCTCATGGCTTGCTCCTCGCCCACATGCGTACGTCCCGTCAAGGCATGCGACCGCTTCAGTGGCGAGTCTCGCCCGAATGCACTACCCGGTCGGCCGGAAGGTCTCCCTCGCCCAGCTTGCGTCGAAAGAGGTCGATCGTCTGCCGATAGCAGATGAGCGCAAGTTCCGGATCGTAACGCGGGCCTTCGTCGCGCATGAACGCGTGCTGGCCGCTGTATTCGTGCCAGGTGAACCGCGTTCCCATTTCGGACATGCGCGCGTAGATCTTGGCGCGCCCCTCGGTCGGAACGTGCGGGTCCTGCCGTCCCCAGATCATGAGCATCTCGCCCGCGATCTCGCCCGCTCGCGCCAGGCTGTCGTCGCCACCGCGGCCCAGGCTGCCTTTGTGGATATCGGTCGCATAGAAGCACGCCCCCGCAAGGACTTCGCGGTTGAGCGACGCACGAAACGCAAGATGGCCGCCGACGCAGATTCCCATCGCCCCTAGCCTGCCCGTGCACCAGGGCGAAGCGCTCAGGTACGCGAGAACCGCGCGTGCATCCGCGTCGTAAGCCGAGACGGGCTTGCCCATCTTGTCGGCGTTGCCCTTGTCCGCCCCTGCCTGGTCGTAGGGAATCTCCGTCCCGACCGCCTCGAGCTCGTGAAAGATCTCGGGAACGGCGACGACGAAACCGTGCCCTGCCATCAGCGCGGCGGTGCGCTTGATGGGCCCCGTCCTCTGGAAGATCTCCGAGAAGAGCACGATGCCGGGGTAGCGCCCCGCAGCCGCGGGCCGGTACACGTACGTGCGCATGGCGCCCGTCGGAGTGTCGAGATCGGACTGCTCTTCGTGGAGAATCATGTGCCTTTACTACTGCTCGAAGGCCCCAATGTCCGGCCCGGCGCCCTGGGGAATGGTCACGCCGGCGAAGTCCTGCGTGTAGGTCAGCATCTTGCCATGATCCTTGGCAGGCGACGTCGGCAGCGGTTTGAAGCCGAGCGGGTTGGAGCTGATGCTGGCAAAGGGGACCGACCATTGCGGATTGGCCACGATGCCGTGGACCTCGTAGCCGGCGGCCTGGAGAGCGGGGAGGGCGTAGCTCGTTCCGGCCGGGCTGGCGGCGGGGCCCGCGTCGAGGGTGACGATGTCCGTCGTGCCATCGGTAGCGAAGAGCAGATCGTAGTCGCCCGTGAAACCGGTCATCGAGTCGGTCGCGATGAAGTACGCCGTGTCGTCGTCGTAGAAGATGTTGTTGACGAGGGTGGCGCCGCTCGACTGCATGATGTGAAGCCCGTAGCTGCCCATGCCGTTCGCGTTCGCGATCACGTTGTTGGCGAGGACATGATTGCCCTCTACCTGGAAGCCGTCGCCCAGGATCCGAATGCCGTAATAGGCGCGTGACGCGTTCAGGATGTTGTGGTGGATGTTGAAGTTTCTGCACACGTACTCGACGTAGATCCACGCCGTTGAGCCGAAGTCCGGCGAGAGGGTGTCCTCGAAGTAGTTGTCGGCGATTTCGAAGTCGTCGATCGTGAGCGTCCCGTCGTCGGGCCGTGCAAAGACGAAGATCCCGTCCCGGTGCCAGGCGGCGCAGGCCTCGTAGTGATCGAAGTCGTGAATGTAGTTGTGCGCGATGATGACCCCGGACATGTGCGTCCCGGCGACGCTGTCTCCCAGCGGAGCGACGATGCCCCAGTTCATGTTCGTCACCTCGTTGCACTCGATCTTTCCTCCGTCGACCTCCGCGGCGTCCGCCGAGAACGAGATGCCCGCGTTGCCGCAGTCGGTCACCTTGTTGGCGTAGACGGCACTGCCGGATGAATTCGTGACGGAGATTCCGTTGCCGAGCTGCTGCTCCCAGGTCGTCGTCCCGGGGTCGGGATTCGTGGGGTAATAGATGTCGTGGAGCCAGTTGCCGGCGACGACGTCGTAGGAGCCTCCGTTGACGCTTATGCCCGTCGAGTTCTGCGTCTTGTCGAAGCTCCTGACCTCGAAGCCCTCGACCGTCACGTACGACGCGCCCGAGACCGAGATGCCGATCGCTCGCATCTCTTGCCCGTCGATGATGGCGCTGCCCGAACCCCAACCCTCTTGCGGTCCCCCCTCGATCACGATGGGCGACGCAGCGGTCCCGCTCGCCGTCACGGCGACCGAGCCGTAGTACGGAACGCCCCCCTTGAAGAGGACGACGTCTCCGGCAAGCAGTTGCACTGCCGCGGGTCCGCCGCTCGCGTTCGTGTCCCCCGGCGCATGCTTCCACGCGGTACCCTGCGACTTGCCATCGGCCGTATCGTTGCCCGCGGAGAAATCGACGAAGTATGTGGCCGTGCGCACCGGCAAGGTCGCCAGCGGGCCGCAGGTCGGCAGGACGCCTTGCGCGCCGCCCTCCAGAGGCGATGAAGCCTCGCTCGAGCTGTCCAATTGCGACGACGAACCATCCCGCGTTTTACCGCCTCCGGAAGAGCCGCCATCGTCACCGGCCGTGGCTCCGTCTCCCGTGGTGGCTCCGGCGTCCGCCGTGGCACCGCCTTGGTTGCCCGACCCATGCGACGCTCCGCTGCCGCAACCCGTGAGCCACGAAGCGAGAACGGCAGCGACGGCACACGTGAACGCGAGGATGACCCGCATCTTGCCCCCTCCGGAGAGTCAGGCCATGAGTTTACTCGACATCGGGGCTGTGTAACGGTGTCCGGGTGGCGCAATTCGCGCACATGAGGGGAAGGCACCATGTCCACGTCCCGTTCCGATTCTCCCGGAGCTTCCCCCGGGAGCTTGGTTCTTCCGACGAAGCAGGCATCTCTTGCACCGCCTACCGGTACGGTCTCGCGACCGCCGCCGCTCCCGCCATCCATTCGACCACCCGGCGCCAAGTCATCGACTCTGTCGGCGGCTCCGCGACCGAGCGGCCGGCCCCCCCTTCCGCCGCTCGTCCCCGTCGTGCGCGCGCCATTGATATCAACGGCGCCTGCTGCCAGCGATGCCGCGCCGCCTCCGGCTGCTCCGGTGACGCCGCCCACCGCGCCGTCTGACGAGCCCGTGGAGGTCCAGGCCGCCGTCAGCGACCCGCAGCCGATCGAGCCGCCTCCCGTCGTGGCCGTCGTGGCGGCACCAACCCCCGAGCCCGTCGAACCCTCGCCGGACGTCTCGGCAGACGACGTGCTCGAGACTGCGCCGATCGCGGAGCCCGCTCCGCCTCCCGAGCCTGCTCCGACCGAACCCACTCGGGCCGAGGTTCCCGCGCAGCTTGCGGTGGCGGAATCGACCAACCGCACACCCTCGGCGCTACCTGCCCCGACGATTGTTCCGACCGAAACTGCCGCCACGTCCTCACCTCGAGCTCGAGAGCGGGCGCCGGTCGTGCCCCGCGCTGCCGTTGCGTTCTTGCTCGTGGCGTTGGGGTTCGGGATGGGGCGACTCACGGCTCCCAGCGCCACCGTTACGTTCCAACCCCTCGTTCGAAGCGCGCCTCCGGCGTCGACGGAGGCGACGTCCGTCCACGCTCCTCCGGCAGTGACGCTCGCGCCCCTGCCGCCGGCGGTTGCGACGCCGCCTCCACCCCCCGCGGCTGCGGTGATCAGCGCGCCACAGTCTGCCTTGTCACCGGCGGTGGAACCCGATTCACCGCCTCAGCCTCCGCGGCGGTTCGGAGCCGCTGCCGCAGCGCCGGTGCGCAGCGCGACCCCCGTTCCGACGACGGAGACGACGCCCCCCATGCCACCCGCAAGCACGGTCAATTCCTTCGTCCAGGCGGTCCACGACGACATCGCCGAGGACGAGGCCAGCCACAAGAAGCACTGAACGCGGCGCAGAGCGACTACTGCTCGATCTGCTTCAAGAGGTCTTCGAGCTGCTTCTGCTCGGGGCTCGTCGCGCCCCCGGGAAGGGTCGGCATGCCAGGGAGGCCGCGCGAGACCATGCCCACCAGGCTGGTGATCGAGAAAACGACGACGAGCGCGTAGGCAGCAATGCGCGCCACCAGCCGCAGTCGTGCGGTCAAAAATAGAGCGATGGTGTCTCCACGCTGAGCGAGTCGCTCGGCGAGGCTCTTCGACGCGATCCCTCCGATGATGGCGAGGTTGGTGGCCGGCGAGAGCTGGTGGGCGACGGGCTCGAGCCCCGCCATGGGGAGGGGCGTCGACGGAGGGTGGGCCGATCGTCCGGCGACGCGCAAGGTCTCGCCGAGAGGCGACCACGCGAGCAGGGATGCGGCTGCCGTGAATCCTGCCGCCCCCACCTCTCCACCGTCCACGAACGCGACGAGCGCCGTGGCGAGCTCCTCCTCCGAATAGAGCGCAGCAAAGTAACGAAGGCCCGGCACCGCGGCGCAGAGCCGCAGGATCCCTCGCCGCGTCCGTCCATCGCCGAAGAGGACCGGGATGCCCACGAAGACGATGAGCGCCAGAATGACCAAAGCGAAGAGCCCGCGAAGCACGGGCCAGAGGTAGGCCGCGCCTGTGACGAGATTCGGGAGCGGGTCCAGGACGATGGTCAGCGCGCCGAACGCGAAGGGCCCCACCAGGCCAGAGCGGATCGCACGTCTGCGAGCGACGCTTCTTCCTCTTCGGAGGGCGACGGCGTGGAGAGATGCGGCAAGAGCGGCGGGACCTTCGACCGACAGGAGCGACAGCTCGTCCTTGTCGAGCACGCTGGAGTCGCCCAGGGCCGCCGCAACTGGACCCTCCGCGCGTACCGAGCGACGAACTCGCCGCGCCCAATCCTGAGCCGCGCCCCCAGCCGTCGCGACCTTCTCGAGAGCCTCGAGGAGCGTGTCCCCCGACTCCAAGCAGTCCGCCAGAGCATCGAGGACCGCGGCCTTGGTGGTCGTCATGGTCTCTATCTTCGCCGCAATCGCGTTGCCGCGTGACGTTCAGGGCATCGGGTGAGCGACGAACCAGGACCAGAAGGCGTCGTTGGCGATGATATCGTCCGAGAGCGCGCCCTGCCCCGAACCGCAGAACACTGTCGCGCCGGCCCACGGATCGCCGCCGGGCCAGTAGTGCCCGCCGCCGTCGATCGTGCAAAGCTCGACCTCTCCCGCCTCGGGGCAGGGGTACATGTTGCATGTCGCGGCACCGTTCGTCAGAACGTTGGTGGGGGCCCCCGTGCCGCACCCGTTGCGCGTCAGCCAGTCCTGGATTGTGACCATGACGGGCTGGAAGGTCACGAGCGACAGCGGCCCCCAACCGCCGTCGAACGGATAGCAGGCATCCTGCGTCCCGTGTATGTGAAGGACGGGGAGCGGACGCCCCGGGTTGCAAGGGAAGAGGGTCTCGTTGGGAGTTTTGTCGTAGTCGGTTTGCCCGTTTCCGCCGCTCACCGCCACGATGGAGGCGATACGGTCCGACAGCTGGCATGCGAGACGGTGCGAAAGCATCCCTCCATTGGAGAAGCCCGTGGCGAAGACGCGCTTCGGGTCGATGCAGATCTGGGACTCGACAGTATCGATCATCGCGCTCACGAACCCGACGTCGTCCACGTTGCCATTGACCTCGGCCGCGTACTCACAGCAGTTGCCGGCATTCCATACTTCGAGGACGACGCCCGCGTCCTGCGCCGGCGGCGGCGTTGTGGAGGGCCCCAGAGCGGGCGTCCCGTCGGCTTCGACGAGGACGAAGCCGCTCGAGTCCGATTTGGGGCGGATGTGCGCGAAGCCTTCGAACTGGTAGACGTTCTGGCCACCCCCGTGCAGCGCGAAGACGAGCGGCGCGGGCTTGGACGGATCCAGCCCCGGCGGGACATGGATCTCGAACGTCCGAACACCGGCTTCCGAGTTGAGCGTCTGTTCGTAGTCGCCGGCGGCGAGCGAGGTGGTGGGGCACACGACCGGGGCGGATGCGTCCGGGGTTGCGCCCGCGTCGGTTGGAGAGTCGGAGTCGGGGGCTTCCGTCGGGCCCGTTTCGATGACGTTCGAGCCGCCCCCGGATCCTCCCCCCGGGCTCACGTAGGTGCCGGCGGTGGCGTCGGGCGTAACGCCGCTCTTCCCTCCCGTACCGCAGGCACACATCACGAAGACCGCGGCCACGGTGAGGAGGGGAAACCGCAGGGTCATCGGGCGTCCAGCACAATCTATCCACGCGGATTGCCACGGGACAAGGTTGGCCGCCCTCTTTCGATGACGGAGACGGTGTAGCTGGCGATGCTCGACACTCGCACTCGCGGTGACTAGGCTCCGAGAGCTGTGGCGTGGCGGTCGGTCGCACATCGGGCCGTCTCTGGCTCCGCGCGCGTCTTCGTAGGCGTCGTTGCCGTGAGCTGGGCGAGTCCCGCATGCTCCCCGGGTGACGCAGGACAGAAGGCGCCTCCGCCCAGCAGCTTCGACTACCCCGTGGGGATGGCGGTCTCGAGCGGAGGCAACGTCCTTTACGTCGTCAACTCCGACGACGACGAACAGTGGAGCGGCGCAACTGTCCAGAGCTACGACCTCTTCATGGTGCGCCGTCACGCCGCGGAGCTCATCGCGGCGGACGAAACAGGCATACCGCCGATGGACCCGATCCCGTTCGTCGCGGGATACGCGAATCTGGAGAGCAGCGCCGCCACGTGGAATCCCTGCTTCGGCGTCGGATGCGCCCCCCCGGTCGACTCGACGAACTCGGTCTACTTCAAGGACTCGGCCATCATCGGGGTGCTCGCCACGGACCTGCAGCTCTCGCCGAGCGGCACGCGCATGTTTGCCCCCGTGAGCGGGAACGCGACCGTGACCTGGGCGGACGTGACGCTCGACGATCCGACCGCGCCTCCACCTGGAGACCCGCCGACGGGCAACCACCCACCCCCACCGACGAGCTGCCCGAGCAACGCGCCGGCGACCGGCCCGTGCTGGCCGCCATTCCGGCTCGAATGCGGCCAGGGCGAAGCGGTCACTGGTGCCCTGTGCGACGCCGCCCACGAAACAGGCAATGACCCCAACCAGCCCGGCGATACTCGAAACGAGACGATGCCAGGGCTGCCATTCGGAATCGCACAGTCCCAGGACGGAACGGCCATGGCGGTCACGCAACTGGGGACGGGGGAGACGTCGCTGTTGCTCACGGGTCTCGGGGGCCTTCAGCCCGCGGCTCTCTGCGCTCCAGGGACGGCGGTCTGCAACCCGTCGATGCAGTTCGTCCTGGAGGGTATGCCCACCGGCGGCAACGGCATCACCCAGGTACCGCACGACCCCGACGCCGTGGTGCGCTGCGAGGACGTCGCCGACCGACCGCCGTGCGTACGCCAGGCGTTCCTCGAGACGAGCGACGTCGCCGCCGAGGTAGATCTCCTTCGCTACTACGATGACGACAAGTCCTCGCTCCATCGCCCCTTCCTCGAGGAGGAGCGCATGTACGGCATCGGCATCACCCCGGGGAACGATCAACGGGGCATCGTCGTCGATCCCACGCCCAGTCTCGTCTGCAAGGCAAGACTGGCTCGCCTGTCACCTTCACAAGCGTGTGGCCAGCCGCCCGGCCAGCCCCCTTCGCCGGCGTGCGCCGCGTGCGGACAGACGCCCTCGCGCGTGTTCATCGCGAGCCGGGCGCCTGACAGTGTCTTCTACGGGCAGGTCGGGCAGCTCTCGACGGACGGAGAGGCCACCTTCGACCCGGACGCCATGCTCCTGCAGGGATACGTTCCAGTACTGCCGGGACCCTCGAGGGTTTACCTCGCTCCCAAAGTGGATAGGACGGGCCATTTCGCGCTCCGCCTCTTCGTCGTCTGTTCCGATGCGTCCGCAGTCTTCGTCTTCGATCCGGATCAGATTGCGGTCCTTGGCTCTCAGGCAGTGCCCGAGAGCGTCATCAACGTAGGCGCCGGGCCATTCGCGATGGCGTTCGACCCCTTCACCTTCGAGGACGTGGCCGCGCAAGAGGTCGACGCCGCCTTGCCGCCGACGGGCGCGCCGCTGGTGGTCCCGCCCGATCCGCGGCAGGACAAGGCGCTTCAGTTGAAGACGTATCGGTTCGCCTACGTCGCCAGCTACGCAAACTCGTACGTTCAGGTGATCGATCTCGACGACTCCCTGACGACGGGGGCTACGCCAAACCAGAAGACGTTCGAGCAAGTCGTCTTCACGCTGGGTCAGGTGGCGTCTCCCAAGGGGAACTGACGGAGGCACGGCAGCTGCCGTCAGAAGCCCCCCTCCACGCCGATGCTCGGAAGGGCGATGGGGCCGACCTCGTTCGCAGTACAGATTCCCTTCAAGATGGAGCAGCCAAAACCGACTGCCTCCTTCGTCAACGTCGCATTGAAGAACTCGGCCACCGCGGAGATCCACTGTGTGGTGCCCAGCCGCCATCGCTTCTCCGCACGCAGGTCGAGTCGTGCATAGGACGGGAGGCGATGCTGGGCGATCTGCCCCGGACCAAAGGCGATTTCAGGAGACTGGGACGTCCCATAGTCGAGGCTCGGGAAGTCCGGACGCCCCGTGTAGTACGTGAACCGCGCCGCCGCCCGGATGCCGTGGTCGAAGTCGTACTGTGCGATCGCCGAGATGTCGTGGGTGCGGTCGAAAGGCGAGAGATAGGGGATGTTGTCGATCGTCCGCTCGGCGCGCGAGAGCGTGTACGAGAGCCAGCCACCGAGCCTCTTCGTGAAGGGCCTCCGGACGAGCAGTTCCAACCCATAGGTACGTCCGTCGACGCTACTCACCGAGCTGCAGTTGAAGAGCTCGCCGCAGTCGGCGACGTAGTCGGTCAGGTGTCGACCGGCGGTGAAGAAGCCAGTGAGCTTGGCGTTCAGGTCGAGGGGCAGTCTCGCCTGGATGCCGCCGGCGATCTGGTCCACCACCTGGAAGCCGGCGTGCGTGCTCACGACGACTCCGGGGACCGGCACGACGTAGGCCGGCTCCTGATGCGCGACGCCGAACGTCGAGATGAGCGAGACGTCCTTCGAGAGCGCAATCCGGGTCGCAAGCTTCGGATCGACGTTCAGAGTCGAGCCACCGGGCGGCAGAGTGACGGCTCGGTTGTATTCGTCGACGCGAATGCCAGGGGTAACTTCGATGCCCTCGGCCAGACGGATGCGCAGGTCCGCGTATGCACCGGCGAACTCCTCGTCGCCGATCTGCGAGGTAGGACCGGTGGCCGAATCCGCGAAGGAGTAGTGAACGGTATTCGCGTCCGCGCCCGCCATCAGCCGCATGCGAGCGCCGAGCCGCTGGTCGAGTTCGAACCGCAAGCGACCGCTCGTCGATGCGACGGTCTCGCTGTCGGACTCGGCGAGCCCCGCGGTACGGTCGATGCCAAGGGTCGCGGCCACGCGGAAGGAACCGCTGTTCCAGCGATGGTCGTACCGGAGGTCGACTCGATGAAACTGCGAGTCGATGGGCGGGAGGGCTTGCGTCGAGTCTACTTCGTGGTCGTAGCCACCCATCGCGAAGACCGAGAGCGTGTCGACCGCGGTGAGCCTGTGCGTCACACGCACCGTGTAGTCGCCGTAACCGAGCGACAGGTTCGGCGCAAAGACCGCGAGGAGCAGATTGGGGTACCCGTACCGGCCGGCCACGAGCGCCGTGGACGAATCGCCGATGGGGCTTTCGACCAACGCGCTCGAGTCGAAGAGGCGGACACTGGCCTCGCCCCGTGCCACTTCACCTGGTGCGCTGATCTCACCGACCATGACGCCGCCGACGTAGCGCCCGTAACGTGCCGGGGCCGTACTCGGGTAGAGCTCGACCTGATCGAGCAGCCCCGGCGGAACGTAAGAAGGGCCCGGGCCGATATGAAAGAGAGTCGGAAGCGGGATTCCGTCCAGGAAGTAACCCGTGTCTGCGGGAGGGGCGCCGCGCACGTAGAAGTACGGCAGGCCACTCGCCATGGGGGCGACGCCTGGGAGGGCAAGGAGTGCCTGGAACGGGTCGCCGAACGTTCCTGGAACGGCGCGTGCGCTCTGGGCACCCATCGAGTCCGCGCCAGGGTCTTCCTCGCTGCGCCTCGCTCCGTGCACCGTGACTTCGCTCTCCGGCTCGGTCTGGGCGTAGAGCAAGCGTGAAGGGGCTACGCCAACCAGGAAGGCGGCTGTCGAGGCCGCGATGTGGCGGATGCTTGCACGAGGCATGCTGTTCGCGCGGGCCAGCCAGCCTACACTCCAAGTCCGTGAGAGGGATGGCGCTTCGCAACATGGCGGTCCTCCTGGCCACCGTGGGGCCGGCCGGATGTACGGGCGTGTCGAGCTTCCCTCTTCCGCTGCAGGACGCCGGCCCTCCGAGTGAGCGATACGCGGCACCTTGCGCTGCTTGGGCGCAGACCGAGTGTGGCTATCAAGATCGTTGCCCGTTTTCGATCACCACTCGCTGGGAAAATGACGACCAGTGTCAGCAGCGGGAGATGCTCCAGTGCGAGCTCGAGGCCGCCGATCCGGACGTCCGCTTCGATCCCGCGACCGTCGCTGGGTGCGTGTATCCGAGCGACTGCGCCTCCCTTTCACCCGGGCTATGCCTGCCGCCCGGCAAGGGCGCCAACGGCGCCGCGTGCCTCTGGGACGACGCGTGCGCGAGCGGGATCTGTCTCGTCTCCTACTCATATGACTTGCCGGCTGTATGCGGTTTCTGCTTTACGCCCCCGTCGTGCAGCGTCACCTGCGACGCTGGCGATGCGTGCGAACGCGACGTCGATGGAGGTGTTCGCTGCGTGATGCAGCCCCCGGCTCCGCCGGTCGCATCGCTTGGCCAAGCGTGCGGCCAGGACGCCGGCGAGCCCACCTGCGAAGACCCCGATGTCGAAGTGTACTGCGACGAAACCGACCATTGCCGCGCATTCGAGCCGGCAAACTATGGACAGCCGTGCGGAGCGACCGACGCCGGAGCCATGTACCTGTGCGAGGCCTACGGAAGCTGCGCTTCCCTCGACACCTTGACCTGCGTGCCCCCGGCGGCAGACGGCGCCCTTTGCGACGACCTGCAAGGCCTGAGTTGCCTGCCGCCGGCGCGGTGTCTGGCTAACTATTGCGCTTTCCCGAACGTGTCATGGTGCGCCAACTGAAAGCCCAGCCGTATCCAGCGCGTACCCACCCTCGACTGTCTACTTCGCCGGAAACCCGCGAGGCTCGCGGTTCTGGAACTCGAGCATCCATCCTGGATACTCCCGGGGCAGCGCGCTCGCCTCATCGAGGCGGTTCACGTCCTCGGCCGAAAGCTTCACCTCGGTTGCCGCGAGATTGTCGACGAGTTGCTCCCGGTTCCGAGCGCCGATGATGACGCTGGTGACGAACGGCCGCGTCAGCTGCCATGCGAGCGCCACGCGCGCCACCGAGGAGCCCGTCGTCGCAGCGACCGAGCGCAGCGCCAACAACACGCCAGGCAGCCGCGCGCGATCGACCGGCGGGAAGTCGAACTGCGTGCGCCTCGCCCCCTCGGGCCCCTTGGTGTCCGGATCGAACTTGCCCGAGAGTAAGCCTCCGGCAAGGGGACTCCACGGGAGGATGGCCACCCCCTCGGACTGGGCCAAGGGGACGATCTCGCGCTCGATGTCACGTCCCGCAATCGAGTAATACATCTGGGCGCTCTGGAAGCGGGCCAGACCATTCGCCTCCGCGTATCCAATGGCCTTCATCGCGAGCCAGGCCGCCAGGTTGCTGAAGCCGACGTATCGCGCCTTGCCCGATCGCACGACGTCGTCGAGCGCGCGCACGGTCTCCTCGATGGGCGTCGACGGATCGAAGCCGTGGATCTGGTAGAGGTCCACGTAATCCAGGCCGAGTCGCTTCAGGCTGGCGTCGATGCCGTCGAGGACGTGGCCACGGGACAGGCCGACGTTGTTCACGCCTGGCCCCGTGCGCCCCCGAACCTTGGTCGCCACGACGAGTTGATCGCGCGGGCGCCCGAGCGCCTTGAGCGCACCGCCGACGAGCTTCTCCGACTCCCCTTCCGAGTAGACGTCGGCGGTGTCGATGAAGTTGACGCCGGCTTCGAGGGAGGTCCCGATGACGGTCTCGACTTCCTTGGCGCCCAGCTTGCCCATGACTTCCCAGAAGCTCTTGCCCCCGAAGGTCATCGAGCCCAGGCACAGCTCCGAGACGTAGAGACCGGTTCGACCCAAGAGGTTGTATCGCAATGCGGGCTCCTTTCCAGGCGGCTAGCGCTGACTAGATGACGCGGCGAAGCCCGCCGTTGCGCGGACCCCGATGGCCCCGGCGTATCACCCTGCGAAATACGTGGTTGCGCGCTTTTGCCCCTTGCTCTTGAGCTTCTTCTTCGAAAGGCCCTCCTGAAGCACACGCGGCATCTCCTTGCTCTGCATCTTGAGCGCGGCGCGGATCTGCTCGGCTCGCAGGCCGTCCTTCTTACTCTTCACGAGGGCAACGACCTGGTCGAGCGCCTTGGCGATCTGCTCGGGGGAGCGGCGGGCCAGGCGACCCGACTGCCGTGCGCGCGGCGCTGCTGCTGCAGGCGCTGCCTTCGACTTCGGAGGACGACCGGGGCCTCGCCGTGCACCGCCGCGGGCTTCGCCGAGCAGTTCTTCGAGGCTGGCGCCCCGGATGGCATCGAGGATGGAGTCGGCAAATGACGCGGCGAGGTTGTTGAGGCTTGAACGTAGGGACATCCGGCGCATGTAAGCCGAATGATGGGAATCGTCAATCGGCAATTGCACTTTCGCGTCTTTGCGTGTCGGCGTGTCGGCTGGCGCGGGGATGTAGTCAGTCGGGATATGTGCCCGGGACTGCGTGCCAGGTATGGGGCGCGAACGGGTGAAGAGGCCAGTACCCTCGGGAGATCGCCACTGAGACCCGCATGGCCGCCTACATCGTCATCACCAAATTTCGCACCCGCAACCCGGCGAAGCTTGATCTCTACGCAAGCAAGTAGCCGAACCGAGGTATTCTCGAAACATCCTGCACGGGGACTCGCCGGTGCGTCGATGTCGCTCTTCAGGCTCGGGTCACGTCGAATGACGCTCGTCGCGCTCGGTCATGCACACGAGGAGCGATGCCTTGGCGCGGTGAAGCAGGACATCGACATGACCGCGCGTGAGGCCGAGGGTGGCCGCGACGTCCTCGCCGGGGCGCTCGTCGAGGAGACGCATCATCACTACCGTGCGCTGGCTCTTGCAGAGGCGGTCCACGCAGCCGCGAAGGCGGACGCACTCCTCGGCGTGAGAGACCAGGGTCTCCGTCGACGGCCAGTCGCTGCTCGGCTCGATGGCGTCGATCGCATGATGTGGGCGCGCGAGGTGGTGACGGCGGCGCTTGTTCCGTGCCGTATTGACCACGATGCCGGCGAGGAGAGACCCATGCTCATCGATTTCGGCGGACAGCTCGCCAGACTGGGCAAGGTGCAAGAACGTGCAGAAGGCATCGTGCACGCAGTCGAGGGCGTCTTCGGCGCCAAGCCCTTCCCGCCGAGCCAGACGGGCAAGCTCGACGCGCTGCTCGCGAACGACGCGATCGAGTGCGTCGAGGAAGTCTCCTTCGTGGTCGGCGGCCATCTCTCGATTAGGTGCTGAGACCGACAAATCTTACACCCCGTAAGAAACGCCGCCTCTCGGGACATCCATTGGTCAGGAGGCGAACCATGCAGGCAAGAACGAACGTGATCGAGGTAGACGACGCCAGCTTCGAGAAGGAAGTGATCGCGGCAGAGATACCCGTGCTCGTGGACTTCGGCGCGCGCTGGTGCCCACCCTGCAGGGCGCTGGCACCCATCGTGGAGCGCGTGGCGACCGAGGCCATGGGCCGTTTCAAGGTCGTGACGATGGATATGGACGCCTCGCCGCGCACCTCGCAGCGTTACGGGGTTCGCGGAGTGCCTACGCTCCTCGTCTTCCGGAAAGGAGAGAAGACGGCGCAACACCTCGGTGCGACGACGAAGGAGCGAATCCTCGAGCTTCTCGCTCGCTGAACGCTCGAGCTCGGTCGAAACCTTTCTCGACAGTGCTAGCGTGGCACCGCATGGATGCCTCGAGATCACGAAGCGAACGCTCTTCTCGTGAATCCACCCTCCACGCGCGATGCTGTATCGTCGGCGGTGGCCCTGCGGGCGTCATGCTCGGACTATTGCTCGCGCGCGCGGGTGTCGACGTCCTAGTCCTCGAGAAACACGCAGACTTTCTGCGGGACTTTCGCGGCGACACCATTCATCCCTCGACGCTCGAAGTCATGCACGAGCTCGGCTTCCTGGACGATTTACTTGCCCGGCCTCACCAGGAGGTCCGCGAGCTCGCGGGACAGATAGGGAGCGACCTCGTGATGATCGCGGACTTCACGCATCTCCCGACTCATTGCCGTTTTCTCGCTCTCATGCCCCAGTGGGATTTCTTGAACTTTCTCGTGGAGAAGGCGAAGGTCTATCCCAACTTTAGAATAGAGATGGAGGCCGAGGTCACCGACCTTCTCGACGAGAGCGGCCGCGTCGTCGGTGTTCGGGCGAAGAGCCCGCGCGGCGCCTTCGACGTCCGGGCGGACCTGGTGGTCGGAGCCGACGGTCGTCATTCGATCATTCGGCGGCGCGCAGGCCTCCCGCTCCTCGACTTGGGGTCGCCGATGGACGTCATGTGGTTGCGCGTGAGCCGTCTCCCCGGCGATCCGGCGCAGACGTTCGGCCATGTCGAGCCCGGAAGGGTCCTCGTGATGCTCGACCGCGAAGATTACTGGCAATGCGCGTACGTGATTGCCAAGGGGACGGCCGAAGAGATTCGAAAAGGTGACATTGCTCGGTTCCGAGAAGAGATCGCCCAGCTGTCGCCCTTCCTCGGAGATCGTGTCGGCGAGCTACGGACGTGGGACGACGTTCATCTCCTGACGGTCGCGGTCGACCGCTTGCGGAAATGGTCGAAGCCAGGCCTCCTGTGCATCGGCGACGCGGCTCACGCGATGTCGCCCATCGGCGGCGTCGGGATCAACCTCGCCGTGCAGGACGCGGTCGCCACCGCCAACCTCCTCGGCGCGAAGCTCTCGAAGGGCGTCCCGACCGCGGAGGACGTCGATGCCGTGCAAGCGCGGAGAGAGTTTCCGACGCGGGCGACGCAGCAGCTCCAAGTGACTATCCAGAACAAAGTGATCCGCAACGTCCTCAAGACGACGAAGCCGCTGAAGGCGCCGTGGCCAATCAAGCTTCTAGGGATGGCGCCGCGCCTACGCCGCATTCCGGCGCGCGTCGTCGGCCTAGGGTTCCGGCCTGAACACATCGCATCCGATTGACTGCGGGGAGCGGTACGCGAATCGCGGCTCTCAAATATCCGAGATGATGTCTCGTCCGCCGCGAGCGGCAATCACTGCTCGACGATACGCGTCACGAGGATACGATCGAGCTTGGGGAACTCCTGGTCCAGGTAAACGTTGCCGTCGCTTTCGATGCGCTCCTGGTTCGGACCGACGCCGTTGGGAGGCCCTTCGCCGTAGCCCTTGTAGAGCGCGTCGACGACGTCCATCCCGCGGACGATCTTCGCGAACGGGGCGAAGCCTGAAGCGTCGAGCCTCGCGTGGTTCTCGTAGCAGATGAAGACCTGCGTCGTCCGCGAATTGGGTCGCCCCGTCTGCGCGAAGCTCACGAACCCGCGCAGGTTCGATTGAGACACGGCGTCGTCGGGGATCGACTCGTCCCGCCACTTCGCCGTGACCTGAGGGTCGCCGGAGATTCCGAACTGCACCATGAAGTCGGGAATCGCGCGGAAGAAGCGGGTATCGTCGTAGAATCCGAGCTTCACTAGGTTGTAGAACCGGTCTGCCCCGTGGGGCGCCCAGCTGCGGTGAGCTTCGACGACGAAGTCACCCCGGGTCGTCGTGAAGTCGGCGAAGAAGACCTCCGGCGCCTGTGCAGTGGCGAGCGACGGGGAGATCTCCGCCGGAGGGTGGTGGGCGGCCGGCGGCAAAGGATTCGCGGGCTCGCTGGACGGCGGAGCGACCGGCGCGACCGGGGTCGAAGGCTCTGCGCTCGGCCCGGCTCCGCAGGCGACGAGAGCTGCGCCCCCGACAAGAGAAAGTGCGGCGGCGAGAACGCTCGTGCGATCGATCATAGGCCGGAAGAGTACCCGACCCCGAACCCTCCGAAGCGACGTCAGCTGAAGAGGCCTAGAATATGACGGCGCCGTGGACTCCGAGCGCAAGCCACTGGAACGAATAGGGCTGGGCCTCGATGGCCGCGTATTCGATGTGCGCGCCGAAATCGAAATGCGGAATCACACGGAGATCGATTGCCCCACCCACGTCGTACGAAAGACCCCCGGCCGCCTGGGCGTTTGGATCGCCCGTGTCCTGCCAGCCGTATCCGATGTGCGCGTACACGACGGGAACGACGAACCGGCCGAACGACAAGCGTGCCCCCGCGAAGACGCGGCTCAGCTCCCAGTCGTACTGGTTCCCGTTGTCGTCCGATGCGAAGAGGTGCCCGTAGCCGAGCTCGGGCGTGATGCGCATTCCACCTTGCAGACGGATCTGCTCGCCGGCACGCAGCTTGAACCCGCCACCTCCGGACAGCGTGTACCCATCCAGAAACTGGGGGGGGTTCACCGGAATGGCCCCCTCGAGGTCCAACGCGAGGACGAACGCGTACGGACGTTCGCGGTACTCATCGTAGTAGTAGTACCGAGGTCCGGGCGGCGGCGGAGGCGGCGGCTCTGCGTAGACGTAGACGCGCTGCGCATGGGCAGGACGCGCAACGGAAAGAGCAGCACACGCAAGCAGCGAGGCGGCGAGGACCGGGGCTACACGACGAACGGGGCACGAAAGTCGGGAAAGACGCATGGCAAGGCACCTCCGATGGGTGGGTGAGGCAGTGCAAGTGGCGTTCCGACGATGCGAAAACCAGAGTCTGCCAGAGCGAGGGCGGTCACGACCGCCCCATCCCCTCAGTTTGTCACTCCAGATGATCCCGATGACAACAAATTCACAACGGCCTCCGCGACGCGGCGCGTGGCCTTCGCGTCGGGATGGTAGTCGAGCGGTAACACCTCGGTGCCAATGTCCACGACGACGCAAGGGATTCCCTGACGCGTGAAGAGCTGGTCGATGAGGGCGCCATCCTCCCGCTTTCCAAAGTACGGCCTCACGAAGAGAGCCCTGGCTCCGCGATCGGCGGCGAGCCGGACCGTCTCTCGAAAGAGGGCGGCCGCGCGTGTCACGACCGCGTCCGAGTCGTAACGCACGACGTCGAGCCAGAGCTGACCGATGGCGAGGTCGCGCCAGGACTTCGTCGCCGGAATCAGCGTCAGCGAGCCGGCGTCGAGCGAGACCTGCGGGTGGTTCGTGTGCGTCATTCGCCACATCATGCAGGGCATGAAGAGCGTCACGACGGCCACAGGGCGATCGACGCGCGGCAGAGCATCGGCCAGTCGCAAGAAGGCCTGATCGCTTCCGTATCCGTGCACTGCGAGGTTGACGACCTGCAGTCCCAGCGCCTGCCCGACGATGGCCGGAAATGTCTCGTCCCACGCCAAGCCGTGTCCCACGGTGATCGATTCGCCTGTGAAGAGGATGGTAGGGAGCGACCGATCGGGCACGTCTTCGACGGAGCGCGCGCGGTCGTGATCCGCATTGATCGCATATTCGATGGTGCGCCCGGCCACGCGCAAGATCGTCGCGCGGGAGGGTTGCCACACCCAGCCGTAGCGCGGGTCGGGCTGACCTATGCGAGCTTCCGTCCATAGCACTGCGGTCGGGTCATGCTTCTTCGATCGCAGGTACTCGAGGATCCCCTCACTCGTGACGAGCGCGAGGATCAGCGCGGCACACGTCGGCGCGGACGCCGCGAAGACCTTCCGCAATCCGACGCGCGAGACCCATCCTGCGAGAGCCGGGCGGACGGCGCCCAGCAGGACAAAGCCCATCACGATGGCGGCAATTCGCCAATTGCGCGCGACCGTTCGGGCATTGTCGTCGAGGGCCCAGTGGCCGATGACGACGTGCCGCTGGCACCATCGCTCGTCGGCGCGCAGTGCCCACAGCCACGCCGCCGCAGCGAGAGCCCCGACAACGAACTCGGTGACGGATCGCTCGACCCGACGCGAGACGTTTCTCGTCATGGACCCTGCAGCCATCCGTAGTTCCGCATGTACTCGCGGAGACCTCGATCTTCGAGCGAGAGCGGCCGCAGGTACTCGTCGACGCGCTCGCGTGTCCACCACGCACCATCCTCGTGCGACTCGCTGAAGCGGTAGCGCCATAGTCCCGCGCGGATCCATCGCGGTGGCTCGGACGGGAAGGGATCGCGCGCGAGAAGCGACTTCGGCGAGGGCTCGCCGCGGAGCAGCTGCCAGACTAGGTGAACGAGCCAGGGCTCGTCCTCGATCGGTTCGCCGCGAGCCGCCCCGTTCCCGACGAACCACATCTGCCAGTCGAGCCTGTAGTGATACGGCGTGATGAAGCAGGGACGGCGCTTCGGGTCGGCCGGCATGCAGGGTAGCTCGTACTCTTCCCAGCGAGATCCCGGGTCGGGGATCGCCCCGGACGTCCCTTCGAGGATGACTTCGTAGCGCTCGCGGTCGACGCTACCGAAGGCGCCGTACGTGTTGACGATGTCGAGGGGGTCGAACGAGCGGTTCATCGCCTGGGTGCACGACACGAGATTCATCACGGGGCCGACGCTGAGCAGCGCTACGACGACGGCGAGCACCTTCGTGGCACGCACGTGGAGGCGGGAGGGGCGCAGCTGCTGGAACCGCACGAGCAGCGCCGTGCGCCATGCGGCCCACTTTCGAAGTAGCAGGGCAAAGGCCGTGTCGTCGAAGCACGCTATCGCTGGGACGATCGTGAGCCAGTTCAAGAACGAGAGATTGCCGCTCAGGATGAGCGATACCTGGAACGTCACGAGCAAGACGCCCGCCGCGTGCCTCCATCGCCGCAGGCCGAAGGCAAACCAGGGGACGACGAGCTCGACGAAGTGATTGAACAGCACGCCTGCCACGTGCACGGCGTGAGGGGCGTGGTGCAGCGACCACGCGATCGGGTTTGGGTTGGGCTGGGTCTCGAAGTGGTAGTCGAGGCATGTGAGGTCTCGCCAGCAGGGGTCGCCCCGTAGCTTGATGAGGGATGCGCCGACCATCACGCGGAAGATGAGCCACCGGAAAAGCCAGACGACGATCCGCGGAGCCGCAGACGCCGGCAGCGGTCGCACACTCCTCACGGGACAGAGGAAGACGGCGAGAAAACCAGTCTCGAGGAGCTGAATCTCCCAGCCGTACCCGTAGAAGATCTGCCCGACGTGGACCAGCGACAGATAGAGCGCCCAGAGGGCAAGCTGCACGATGGCGTTCGTGACTCCCAGGAGCGCTGCGGCCGACAGCACGATCCCAGCCCAGCACGCGGCCCGCATCGCGCCGTCGGAAGCCCCCAGCCAGAAGAGCGTGGGAATCCGCCAGTACGCCTCGGCGCCGAGCCGCGCCTTCTGAAAGCTGAGCAGCGGCGCGACCGGCAAGAGTCCATGCGATCCGAGCAGCGGTTCGAGCTGCCACGCCAGGATCAGGAAGGCGACGAAGTACACCAGCGCGAGCAGGCGCAGGATGGCGAAGCGCGTCAGCTCGTAAGTCGACGCGTCGGCGAGGAGCCGCTGCCACCAGGCGGTGCGAAAGAGCGAAGCCTCGTCGTCGTCCTTGTCCGCCGACATGGGGAGACCCAATGGTACGATGCTACGCGTGATCCAGTCCTTCACCCGCCCCTACCCGTCCCGGTACGGCGCGCCGGTCGTCGATCGCGTCGACACGGCAATCTTCGCGCGCCGCTATTTCATGAACTGCATGCAGTGCGACTACTGCCATGACTCGTGCTGCCAGTACGGCGCGGACGTGGACGTGGAGAACGTGGCGCGCGTCGAGGCGCAGGCGGAGGGGCTCGAGGCCTACACGGGTGTCCCGCGAAGCCGGTGGTGGACCACCGAGTGGAACGACGACCGCGAGTTCCCCGGCGGTCGCCAGACGCGAACGGCCGTCGAGGACGGGGCATGCGTCTTTCGCAGCCGTCGCGGACGCGGCTGCATGCTCCACTCGTATGCGCTGGAGAAGGGGCTCGACTACCACGAGCTGAAGCCAATGGTGGCCTCCCTCTTCCCGGTAACGTTCGACGGGGGCCTCTTGCATCCGTCGACCGAAATCGAGGACCGTTCGCTTCAGTGCATCGACGACGGGCCGACCCTCTACCAGGGCGTCAGAAGCGAGATCGAGTGGTACTTCGGCGGGGCCCTCGTGGCCGAACTCGACGCGCTCGAGAAGGGTGTACTTGCGAGCGGCCCGGCTGCAAAGTAAGGTTCGCGTCCCCGAAATCCCCGGCTAGGAGCAAGGCTTTACCCATGGCCCGCGTCACCGTCGAAGATTGCCTCGAGCGCGAGGAGAACCGTTTTGCCCTCGTCGTCCTCGCCGCGCAGCGTACGCGCGCCCTGATGAAGGGGATGGCGCTGCTCGTGCACTCGAAGAACAGGGCCTCGGTGAGTGCGCTCCGCGAGATCGCCGCCGGCAAGGTGCACTACGACCGGCCGAGCATCGAGGCCGTTCAGGCGCACATCGAGGAGCTGCACAAGCGCGAGTTCGGTTGAGCCGTCGCGCTCCTGGCGGGCGCCCGGGACACCGATCACCACGGCGTGACCGCGAGCTCGAGGCGGGCTCGCTGGCGCACTACGACGACGCTGCGTACTACACGGCGACGTACGCCGGTCGCATCGAGGACGTCGCCTACTACGTTTCGCTCGCGACGCGGGCGGGTGGGCCCGTGCTGGAATACGGCATCGGGAACGGGCGCATCGCTCTCCCCATCGCGAGGCACGGCGTGGAGGTCGTGGGCGTCGACCACTCGCCGGCGATGCTGGCGGACTTGCGTGCGCGCCTGAAGATGGAGCCTGCCGACGTCCGCAGACGTGTTCGCGCCGTCCGAGGCGACATGAGGCGGGCGCGCCTCGGACGGCGGTTTCCGCTTGTCCTTGCGACGTTCAACACAGCGCTCCATCTCTATGCGCGGACGGACGTCGAGCGCTTTTTCTCGCGCGTGCGTGAGCACCTCGGACAAGGTGGCAAGTTCGTCGTGGATCTGTCCGTCCCGATGCCGTCCGATCTCGCGCGCGATCCGTCAAGGGCGCACCATGCGCCGCGCTTCAGGCACCCGAGCGCGCAGGTAATGGTGAAGAACCGCGAGTACTTCGACTACGATCCAGTGAGGCAAGTGCTCTTCGTATCGAGCGAGTTCGAGGCCGTGGACGACGCGTCGCGCGCCTGGACTACGCCGCTCGCGCATCGCCAGTTCTTCCCCCAGGAGTGGGAGGCGCTTCTTCACTACAACGGGTTCGAGGTGGAGCGCGTGGAGGGCGATTTCAGCGGGGGCCCGCTCACGAAGGATAGCGACGTGATGATCTGGCACACGAGGTCGATACTGCGATGACGGTCGCGGCCCGGCTCGATGAAGTACACGCCCGGATCGCTCGGGCGGCAAATGCGGCTGGACGCGACTCCGCGCAGGTGAAGCTCGTGGCGGTCTCGAAGACCAAGCCGCCGGATGCCATCCGCGAGGCGTACGCGGCCGGGCAGCGCGCGTTCGGCGAGAGTTACGCGCAGGAGCTTGCGGCGAAGGCACTCGAGCTTGCCGATCTGACCGACATCGAGTGGCACTTCATCGGTCACTTGCAGACGAACAAAGCGAAGCTGGCGGCGAGGGACGCAAGCGTCGTTCACACCGTGGACTCCGCGGCGCTGGCGCGCGAGCTGGGCAAGCGGGCGGCGAAGGAGCGCACCGCGCCCCTCCCCGTGCTGATCGAGGTGAACGTGGGGGGCGAACCGCAGAAGGCTGGGGCAACACCGGGGGAGATCGACGAAGTCATGGTGGCCTTGCGCGCTCAACCCTTGCTCGCGCTATGCGGGCTGATGACGGTGCCTCCCGCGGGAAGCTTGGACGACGCCCGGCGGGTGTTCGGGACGCTGGCTACGTTACGCAGTCTGCATGGGGGTGTCGCCGCACTGCCGGAGCTGTCGATGGGGATGAGCGACGATCTGGAGGTCGCGGTGGAGTGCGGCGCGACGTACGTCCGCGTAGGGAGTGCGATCTTTGGAGCAAGGTGAAGTGACGATCAATCCTCAACCCCTCGTCCACAGTTCCCACGCGCGACGAATCCTCGCTCCCCACCCCACCGGGCCTTCGTGCTCCCGAAGCCGGCCAGCGAGCGCCCTCAGCTCCTCGTCGTCAGGCTGCATTGCGAGCGCTCGGCTCACCGCCGCACGCGCCTCCGCCCCCTTCCCCGCTCCCGCAAGGGCGCGAGCCAGCACGCTCAGCGTGCGTGGCGATTCGCCCTCCAGTGCCACCGCACGCTCTGCATGCGACACGGCGCCGGTGGGGTCGCGCATCGCAAGAAGTACCCCGGCCATTTCGAGGTGCACGGGGGTGGCACCAGGCGCCGTTTGCAGAGCCGCGTGAAGCGCCGCACGAGCCGCGGCCCAGCGCTCGCGACGCCTCTCCGCCACGGCTGCCGCGAACCAGCCGGACCATGCTCCGTGAGCCGTCGCGAGCCCACGCGCGCGAGCTGATACCTCCGACAGATCGTCCAGCGACGCGACGTGCGCCGCTCGCAGTACGCTCTGCAGTTCGAGATGCCCGGACGGGTCGTCGATCGAGAGTCGGACAACCTGCGCCTCGGCAGCCGCCGACGACTGGCGCGCCACCTTCTCGATCTGCGACAGTCGGACCCTCGCGTCGGACAGCTCTCCAAGCTCCGCGTGGGCTTGTGCCAGCGCGAGGAGGGTCCCCGCGTCGTTGGGCACACGCTCGAGCAGCCGAGTACAGAGGCGCCCGACGCGGGAGGCGCGCGGAAGCCCTTTGGTTTCGATCGCCAATGCAAGCGCGATGGCGCGGCGAAGGACGTCGGGATGGACGGCGGGTGCAGCCAGGGCGGCATCGACGAGCGGCCCTGCCAGTGCCTGATCCCGGAGGCGAAGCGCGAGGGCGGCGAGGCCGCAGAACGCCGCCGGGTAGACGGGATCGCGAGAGAGAGCATCACGCCACGCAGCCGTGGCGCCCTCGAGATTCCCGCGAGCCGTGAGCACCATGCCTCGCTCGACGGAGAAGAGAGGATCGCTTGACGCCTTCGACGGAGCGGCCTGGAGCGCCGCCAGTGCACCATCGAGGCTGCCTTGTGCGCGAAGGGCCTGCGAAAGGAGCGCGTACGGGCGTACCCGATCGGGCGAGCTCGCAATGGCCGCGCTCATGCTCCGTTCTGCGTCCCGTGACCTGCCGAGCCGCAACTGAAGCGCGCCCAGCGCCTCCACCAGTTCGACGCAAGCGGGCGCATCCCCCGTGGCGCGCTCGAGTGCGCGCATGGCTGCGGAGGCAAGCCTAGGATCCAGCGCGAATCCTGAAGCGGCGTCGAGGGCGATGGTCGCCAATCGTTCGGCCGGATAGCGGGCATCGGGAGCGTCGCCGATCGCCCGGCCGAGGTGCAGCATCGCCGCCAGCCTGTCGTGAGGACCGCCCCGGAGCGGATCGTGCAGCGCGCATCGTTCCGCACGGAGCACGCTCTCCAGCGGCTCCCACCCGAGATCGCGAAGCCCTTGCAGCCCGCCGATTTCGCCCCCGATGCGCGACCAGAGTTGCTCGAGGGCGCCGACGAGCGTCGCACCGGCGTGCTCCGCGTCCAGCGAAGCATCGACTCGCGCCCGGGTGCTTCCGTCCCTGGGGTCGAAGGCGAGCAACTGGATCGTTCCCTGGCCGCCAAGCGGCGGCTCGAGCGCCCCGGTGATGATGAGGCCCGCGCCGGAAGGGGCGTCACCTCGTCCGGCGATCTCTTTCCATGCGTTGGGGGGAACGAACGCCTCCACGGGCGAAAGCGCTTGGTTCTCCGTCTCGTCTCTGGGCCGGGCGTGGAGCTGGGCGATCGCGATGCTCGAACCGTCGCACTGCGCGAACGTGTGCAGCAGCGCGGCGAGGCCCAGGCCGAGGCCTTGCCCGTCGCTCGGCACACCGAACGGAATGACGATGGCGAGCGGTTCGGTCATGAGCGACGCTCGGCTTCGCCGCGCTAGGACGTCTTCCGGGCCTCGCGCGCCTCTCGCCGCCCACGTCGGCCGTCGCCCGATTTGTTCTCGGCCTTGCCGCGCGGGCTCGCGAGGCGACTCAGATAGAAGCGCCCGCTCGTCGCCGCTCCCTCGGCCGCCTTGGTCCGATCGCGCGTCATCTCGATGAACCGCGCCTGCGCCCGCAAGATGGGCTGCCCGGCTTTGGGCTGGACGCGCTCGTACTTGCCGTCGGCCTTCAGGAGCCAGCTCTTGGCGTTGTCGTCGACCTGTATCTGCAAGATCTCGATGAGGCGCGTCCGGATGCCCGGGTCTTCGATGGGGATCATCGCCTCGAGACGACGGTGGAAATTGCGCGGCATCCAGTCGGCGCTCGCGACGTACACCTCGTCCTTCCCCCCATTGACGAAGTGGAAGGCGCGGCCGTGCTCGAGGAAGCGGTCGATGAGCGCGTGCACCTCGATCGTCTCGCTCACGCGAGGCAGCCCCGGACGCAGGCAGCAGATGCCGCGTACGAGGAGCGTGATGGGCACGCCCGCCTGCGACGCCCGGTAGAGCGCGTCGATGACGTCCGCGTCCACGAGCGCGTTCATCTTCGCGACGATGCGCGCCGGCCTGCCCGCGCGGGCATGCTCGGCCTCACGCGCGATGAGGCCCAGAACGGCTTCGTGGAGCCCGAGGGGGGCCACGATCAGTTTGTTCCACTTCGGCGGGGCGCTGTAGCCGGTGAGCAGGTTGAAGAGGCTCGAGACGTCTTCGCAGATGTCGGGCCGCGCCGTGAAAAGAGAGAGATCCGTGTAGAGGCGAGCCGTGGAAGGGTTGTAGTTGCCGGTCGACAGGTGGACGTACCGCCGGAGCTTCCCCTTCTCGCGGCGCACGATGAGCATGCACTTCGCGTGCGTCTTGAGGCCGAGGAGCCCGTAGACCACGTGCGCCCCCGCCTGCTCGAGCATCCTGGCCCACACGATGTTCGACTCCTCGTCGAAGCGCGCTTTCAGCTCGACGATGACCGTCACCTGCTTGCCGCTCTCGGCGGCACGGACGAGCGCCCGCACGATCGGCGAGTCGCCCCCCGCGCGGTAGAGCGTCTGCTTGATCGCGAGGACGTCGGGGTCGTCCGCGGCTCGTGCGATGAGGTCGACCACGCCGTCGTACGACTCGTATGGATGATGAAGCAGCACGTCCTGCTCGCGGAGGACCGAGAAGACGTCGTCGCGCAGGGCGGGCACGGCGTGGGGCGTGAAAGGCTCGTCCCTGAGCGTACGAATATCGTCGCGCGAGACGGCCATGAAGTCCGCCACGTTGAGGACGCCGCTGGCCGGATAGACGTCTCGCTCCGGATCGAGCTTGAGCGCCTTCACCAGCTTGGCGAGCGAGTCCGGCGGCGGATCGCCCGCCACCTCGAGTCGCACCGCGTTGCCGCGCTCGCGACGCCGGAGCTCCTGCTGGATGGACTGCAGGAGGTCTTCCGCCTCTTCCTCGTCCACCTCGATGTCGAAGTTCCGCGTCACGCGGAAGACGTAGACGCCCTTGACGCGCACCCCGGGGAAGATCGTCGAGACGTTGCGAGCGATGACGTCCTCGAGCAAGACGAACGCGCGCGTCGCGGGCTGACCCGCGCTCGTGCGGATCCCGCTCACGCTAAGCAGGCGCGGGAGCACCGAGGGCACCTGGACGACGCCGAAACCCGGCTCCAATGAGCCTTCGCGCAGAAACATGACCCCGAGATTGAGGCTCTTGTTGCGCACCTGGGGGAAGGGGTGCCCAGGATCGATGGCGATGGGCGTCAAGATCGGGAAGACTTCGCCGTGGAAGCGCGCATCGAGCTCGGCCATCGCCTCGGCGGAGAGCTCGCTCGGCTTGAGGAAGACGATTCCGGCTTCTGCTAGCTTCGGCAGCAGAGCCTCGAGCTCGCGCGTCTGGATGGTGACGAGCTCGTGCACGCGCGCCGAGATGGCATTCAGCTGCTCGCCGACCGTCAGCTGGTCGGGCCCCATCTCGTCGACCTCGCCCGTCAATTGCTGCTTAAGACCGGCGACGCGGACCATGAAGAACTCGTCGAGGTTGCTGGCGACGATGGCGTGGAACTTCAGTCGCTCGAGGAGCGGGACGCTCTCGCTCTCGGCCTCGGCCAGAACACGCGCGTTGAACTCGAGCCACGAGAGCTCGCGGTTCAGATAGAGGCGGCTCGACCGCCCGTCGAGCCCTTCCGGGCCGGGGATCAGCGATGGTTGCGACGGACTCGGGGCGGGCACCGAGACCGATACCGGCGCGGGGGGCGCGGCCGCGAGGGCCCATGCGCTGCTAGGCGGAGGCGCAGCGACGGCGGGAATGGCTTCATCCATCGGGGCCCGCCAGTCTAGCTTAAGGTGCAACCGCTGGCCCCACATCGCGCCGCAGCCACACGTGGTCGTGCCCGAAGCGAGCGCTCTCGCCATAGCGACGGCTGACCCAGGCGGCCGACGCTTGGCAGTGTGTCTCGAAGTCACTCCAGGCATCGCCCCCGGAGAGAAGCGGGGCACCGTCGAGGAAGACGAACGCCGCAGGGGGTCGCGCAGTCAGCCTCGCGAGCATGTCGGCCTCGTGCTCGTCGCGGATCGCGCGTATCCGGTCGCCCTGCGCGTCGTCCGGCCGCCCCCCCGTGCCGCCGGCGAGCGCGGCATCGGCGTTGAGGTCATACGCGTAAATGTACGGCGTCGCGCTCGAGCGATCGGCGAGAAAGAGGACGTACGGGTCCATGCCGTACATTTGTACGCGGTCCTCCGGCTGAGTGTGCTCGCGCAGGTACGCGGCCGTCTGGCGCATCTCGTAGGGGAAGAAGTCCGGCTCCGGGAAGTGCGAGAAGTAGTCCGACGTCACGCGATCCTCGGGCGTCGACGCGCCCCAGAGGAGCCAAACGGCGCGGATGTATGGTGAGTCTTCCATCGACGTTGCCACCCGCAGCGCGATGATGACACCCACCGCGACGGGGACGAGCCGGACCAGTGCGCGCCGCCGGTCGGCTACGCGCGCCCTCTCGGCGAGCCACGACGCGAAGACGAGCCACTGGAGGTGCACGCCGGCCGTCACCGGGTGAAAGTGATAGGGGAACCCCTTTGCCTGCACGACGACGCTCCCCAGCGCACACAAGGGGACGAGGGCGACCGCGAGCGTCCGGCGCGGCATCTCGCGAAGGGCGATCAGGGAGACGATGACGCACGAACCGACGACCGCGAAGATGGCTTGGGTGGCGCACCAGGGGCCCGAGAAGATGTCGGCGGCCGCGCGAGGCCAGATGAACCTGTACATCGCGGGGACGTCGAGGACCTGGATGCGCGCATAGCGTCGCCAGTCGCCGTAGGCGAAGAGGAACGCAAGCTGCGTCGCCGCGCCGATTGCGCCTCCCACGGTGAAGGCCCCGAGCGCCCTCCGGCGCCGGATGATCAGCCCGTCGTCGACGACGAGCGCAAGGATCTGGGCGAGCGTGAAGACGGCATACGTCGGCTTGCCGAACCACGGGACGACGCTCAACGCCCCCACAATCGCGAGCAGGTTCGTCTGACGGCGCGGACTCTCGCTGCCCCTCCAGCGCGCCTGGGCGACGAGTTGCAGGGCAACCGCCGGCAGCATGAACCAATCGAAGAAGCTCTCGCGCTGGGCAATGTCCCAGTAGCCGAAGAGCAGATACTGACCGCTCAGTACCACCCATCCTGCCATCGCCCAGGCGACGCGATCGAGGGCGTCCGGCGAGCGGCGGCCACGCAGCCCCGGGAGGCACGCGCCGACGAAGGCGAACGTCGCGCCCGTGACCACGAGGTCGATCACACGGAAGCGATGCTCGTCCGCGCCGCCCAGGGAGAGGAAGACCATGTGCACGAGGTGCGTGAGGGGGCCGTTGACGTCGCGCACGTCGCGGTAGTCGATCTCGCCTCGCTGGAGGGCACGTGCGATGTACTGGAAGATCCCCTGGTCGCGACCCAGCGTCGTCAGCGAAGCCCGATGAGTCGCGTCGGCGACCCAGAAGAGCGGAGGCAGCGCGATGACGAGGGGCGCGACGACCGACCTCAGCACCCGGGCGAGCGCGAAGCGACGCCCGTCCTTTCCGCGCGCAAACGAGGGCCAGCCGGCATGCATCGCGAAAGCCCGCGCACATTACCAGACGGAGCCAAAGGGAGGTTCTTGCGTCACGGGCGGGGGTGAGGGGCGTCCGCCTTTCCTTCGGCCTTACGCGCGGATGGGCCAAATGCCGGCCCGTTGGCACCATCCATGCGTTCGGCTTCACGAAGCCGTTGCCTTGCCGGTCGAGCTTTCCTGCACCTGGATTTGTGGGGTCAAACGTGTCCACAATTCCGTTCAAGATGACGGAACCGGCCAGACGTTTGGCGCTGCCGAATCAGTCTTCGCCCGAGCCGCGCGCCCGTGCGTTCGCCGAGGCGCTCTCCGCCGCTCGGGGCAAGCACCTGCTCATCGCCCTGCGCGGCCATCCGGACCCCGACGGGATAGCGTGCGCCATTACACAAGCGCATATCGCGCAGCGCTTGGGCGTCGCCCACACGACGATCGGCTACTGCCATGAGCTGAGCCATCGAGAGAATCGGGCCCTTGTGAAGCTTCTGGGGCTCGAGCTCCGCAAGATCAAGAGCGTCCGTGAGGTCGGACGCGTCGATTTTCTCGGCCTCGTCGACGCCCACGAGATGGATCCCGATCTGCCCGATGCCGCTGAATTCGAGTTGCTCACGATCGTCGACCATCACCGTGCGATCTCTCCGCCGAAGGCACGCTTCGTCGACCTGCGACCGGAGGTCGGCGCCACAGCGACGATCTTCGTGGAATACCTGCAAGAGCTCTCCCCTCTCGACGCAGACGTCGAAGAAGATCGGCGCATCGCGACGGCCCTCATGCACGGCCTCGCGACCGACACCGACGACTTCATGCTCGCTCGGGGCGCCGACTTCTTCGCCGCAAGTCGCCTCGTGGACGTCTGCGACGGCGATCTACTGCAGGACCTGTCGCGTCGGCTCATCGCTCCGACGGCGATGGACGTCATCGCGCGGGCGCTGCAGGCTTTGGTCGTCCGCCGCAACTTTGCGATCGCGGGCGTCGGCTTCGTGAGCGAGGCCGAGCGCGACACGATCGCGCAGGCGGCCGACTTCCTCGTGCGTCGCGAGGACATCGACACATGCGTCGTCTACGGCGTCATCGGCGACAAGTACATCGAGGGCTCGCTCCGCACTCACTCTCCCAGCGTCGACCCTGCCGTGTGGCTCGACCAGGCATTCGGTACGGACGAAAAGGGACGCCCCTTCGGCGGGGGACGGCGAGACAAGGGCGGCTTCCGCATTCCCATCGGGTTTCTGGGCCGCGTGACCGATCGGCAGCAGCTCTGGCAGCTCGTCGAGCATGCGGTGCGGACGGCCCTCCTGCGGCAATCCGGCGAAGAGCCGACGCCAGGGGTGATGGTTCCGCCCGTCGTGCCGACGTGACGGTGTCGCCGACGGCGTCGCCTGCCTCTAACTGACGTGCGCGCCCGCCACGTCTCCGGGACCGCGCTCGCCGCGGCGACGCTGCTCCTCTTCCTCTACATCGCTCGATTCCACGAGTTCTGGCGCGACGAAGCCCAGACCGCACTCATCGCGCGCGCCGTGCCGCTCGTCGATCTCCTCCCGACGATGCGCCGGGAAGCGGTGCCGCCCGTCGTGTTCCTTGTCCTCAAGGTGGTGGGCGTCCTTCCCCCCCCGTACTCGCTCGCCGCCCTCGGCGCGCTGGGGTTCGCGTCGCTTCTCTTCGGCACCTATCAGCTTCTCCTGACGATCGGCGGATCGCCGATGCGGAGTGCGATCGGATCCGCGGCCTTCGCCCTCACCGACACGTACTCTTACGAGCTCGGCGTCGTCGTTCGCCAGTACGGCCTGGGATTGGGGTTCGCGCTCGCGTGCGTCGCCTATCTCGGGCGAGCGATCGTCTCGAACGGACGACGCGACGCGCGCTGGGGATCAGCCTTCGGCGCGCTCGCCGTCAGTACGTCGGTTCATCCGGGCTGCCTGGCCGGCTCCGCACTGCTCGCGTACTCCGTCGAGCGGCTCATACGGAAGCGAACAGTCCGCGCGGTCGTCGAGCCGCTGTGCGCATTGCCCGCCTTCCTTTTCACGTTCTTCCTCGTCACGTCGTACGACCGAGCGCCCGAAGGAGTCATCGTCTTTCATCGTCGCCTATCGGACGCATTGGCGAAGGCAGGGTCGTGCTTGCTCGACGGCGTCCTCTGCCGGGGGTGGTGGACACCGCAGAGCGACGGGGCGATGAAGCTCGGAATCATCGGGCTCACGGGCATCGGCCTCCTGGCGCTCGCTGCAACGCAAATCCCCAGGATGCGCCGCCGGCCGGACCTCGCCGCCTTCTACGTCGCCACCCTCGTTCTCAACGCGCTGACCCTCTCGTACATCTTCGTCGTTCGTTACGAGGGCTTCTACCGCCACCACCTCTTCGCGTTCGCGCCGGTCATGGTGACCGCCGTCGGCCTGATTCTGTCCCCCGCGGAGGGGCGCGCGTTTTCGCCGACCCCGCGCGTCGTCGCGGCCGCGGCGCTGGTTCCCTGGTTCGTGTTCCAGTACTGGTCCGCCGGCACGGACCTGCTGGGCGACATCCGCGGGGCCTTCAGCGGGACCAAGGCCGCCGCAACCGTGTTGCCCCCTGGCTCTCGAGTCGTCGTGGCGGGCAACGACTGGATGGCCTCCGGAATCCTCTACTGGCGGCCCGACGTCTCGATGCGCGCCCAGTCGAGCATGGGGCGTCCCTTTCGCTTCCTGGCGGCGGACTGGGTGTGGCATCAAGAAGTGCCCCTCCGCCCTCTTCTCGTCGAAGAGTGCCGAAACGTTTCCGACGTCTACGTCGCTAGACCCGTTGATGCTGCGCCCGACGACACCCGCTGCACCGACCACGTCCTGACACCGCCCTCGCTTCTTTCCACCGAGCGCTTCACCGTCCTCGACCTTCATTGCTCTTGCCTCGCGGGGCTCGTGGCGGAGGTGGCACACTCCGAATGAAAATCGCGTTCTTCGGGCTGCCTATGGCGGCCGTGTTGCTCGCGCGCGACGGGCATACGGTCGTCTACGCGGCGGCGTCCGCATCAGCGCCCGGACTTCGACGTCTCGCTCGACGGATCGCTCCCGGCCGAACCGAGCTGAAGCCGATCGCCACCGACGAGGAAACCCTCGGGCGCGTTCGTCAGGCGGCCCCCGACCTCATCGTGAGCTGGTTCTGGACGACCAAGTTGCCGCAATCGGTGCTCGACCTCGCGCCCGCCCTGGGAGTCCACCCGTCACTCCTCCCGCGGCATCGGGGTGCCGACCCCTATTTCTGGGCCATCGACTCGGGCGACGAGGTCACCGGGGTAACGGCGCACCTGCTCAACCCGGAGTACGACACGGGCGCAATTGTCGCCCGGCGCGAGCTCCGCATCGCTCCCGAATGGAACGCCTGGCAGCTCGCGCGCGCTCTCGATCGCCCGAGCCTCGCTCTCCTTCGCGAGGTGGTGCGCGCTTACGCCGAGGGACACCCCCCCGAGCCGAAGCGTCAGGACGAGAGCGCCGCAACGGATGCGCCCGCGCCGGGGGACGAGGAGCTCGCGATCCGGTGGTCGTGGCCGTCTTTCCGCGTCTGCGCGCGGGTTCGAGCTGCGGCACCGTGGCCTGGAGCGTGGACGGAGATAAACGACCGCATCGTGACCCTGGTGGGCGTGCGACCGACACGGGACTTCCCCCGCGTCCTCGAGCCGGGCGAGGCGATGGTCCGCCCCGACGGTCGCGCGGTGGTGCGGACGGGTGACGGCGCCGTCGAGCTCCTGGAGGGCCGCGACGAGGAGGATCGCCCGATTCGGTGCGCGGAGCTCGCCAACCTGGTGCGGCAAGCCGTCCGGAGCGAGACGTTTCCAGGACATTAACGCTTTCCCGTTGCGCGCAGCCCCGCGCTACGGTTCGATCATCGCAAGGAGAATGAATCGTGTCTGACGTCGTCACGCTGGCGCGACTCGCGCGCGAGTCGCTTGCGCGGGGGCTGGGCGCTCTACAGAGCGACCCCCACATACCGCCTCAACTGGCCGAGCTTGCGGCCCCCATTGCCCAGGCAATGGGAGCGCTGCATCAGATCGAGCGCTCGGGAGGCGCTCAGGTCATGCCCGGCGCTCAGACGGCGCTCACGAACGTTCAGGGCGTACTGACTCAACTGCAAACGCAGCCCTCGCAGCACCCCGCGGTGATGGCGGCGATGGAGGCCGTCGCCGGGGCGCTGGGCAATGTCCACGCGTTGACCCGCTACGCCCCCGCGGCCGCCCCTCAACCCTCCAGGGCTGCGGCGCCCCAGGTCGCGCCGGCTCCGCCCGCTGCCTACGCGCAACCGCCGGCCGCCTATGCTCAGCCGCCTGCCTACGCGCAGCCTCAGGCCCAGCCCGCCGCGTACGCTCAACCGGCCTACCAGCAGCCTGTGCAGCAGCCGCAGCCCCGCGGGGGATACCCGGTTCAGCCCGCTCAGCCAGCTCCGCAAGGTCCGGCTGCCTCGCCGCGAGGGTCGGCGCAGGGGGGCGACGGAGCGGTCGTCGCCGCAGAACTCGGAGCCCATAGCCAGACGAACTTCTACAAGGGCCTATCCGGAAACGACATCATCGATCACGGCGGCCTCTTCGTCTCGACCTACAAGCTCCCGAAGATCGGGCAGCCCGTGCGCCTGAAGGTATCGATGCCCGGCGGCTACGAGTTCGAAGCCAAAGCCGTCGTTCGATGGTGCCGCGAGCAGAGCGAGGCCGGCAACGATGCCCCGCCTGGGTTCGGCGCGCAGTTCGTGGAGATCACGCCCGAGGCGCGCCAGCTCGTCTATCGATACGTGCGAAATCGCGAGCCGATGTTTCACGACGATCTCTGACCGGCCCGCTACACTCTCGGCCGCTTGGTTCGGCGCTTCGCCTTCCTGTTGACCGTCGGCGCGCTGGCACTCGCCTTGTTGCCGGGGTCCGCGCGCGCGGCCAGTGATCCGAAGCTACTGCGCAAGTCGATCGAGACGGCGCATTTCCGCATCAACTACTACTCGACGGAAGACGACGTCGCGCACCACGTCGCGACGCTGGCAGAGGCCATCTACGCGAGGCTCCTGCCGGCTGTGGGCTGGGCCCCCAGCGAGATCACGGAGGTCAACCTGACCGATCAGACCGATAGTGCGAACGGCTCGGCGACGGCGCTTCCGTACGATGCGATCCAGCTCTACGTCACCGCTCCGGACGACATGTCGCCGCTCGGCGACGTCGACGACTGGTACGTCGAACTCATCACGCACGAGTTCACGCATATCCTCCACACCGATCACATCGAGGGCATTCCGGCGCTCATCAATCGGTTCATCGGCAAGACGCTCGCGCCGAACCAGGCGCAACCGCGCTGGCTGTTGGAGGGGCTTGCCGTGTTCGAGGAGAGCGCCTACACGAGCGGCGGCCGGCTGCGTTCGTCGATGTGGAACATGTGGATGCGAGCCGACGTCCTCGAAGACAACACCGCCCCACTCGACGTCTTCTCGAACACGCCTCGCAGGTGGCCCCAGGGCAACATCTGGTACCTGTACGGCTCATTCTTCATGCAGTGGATCGCCGAGACATACGGCGAGCAGGCGATCCGGGCGATGATCGACGACTACGGGCGGCAACTCCTGCCGTTCGCGATCAATCGATCGATCCGCCGCGTGACGGGACGGACGTACGAGGAACTCTACCCGGCGTGGATCGAGTCCTTGCGAAGGACGTGCACGGCGCAGGCCGAGGCCGTCCGTACACGGGGCCTCCGAGAGGGCTTCCGCGTCACTCATACCGGCAATACGGTCGAGCACCCACGCTGGATCCCCGCGAACGCGTGGCCCGAGCACGCGGGGGACCTCCTCTACTACGTGGACGACGGGCACTCGACGACAGGCCAGTACGCGTTGCCGCTGGTCAAGGACGAACTCGGCAGAATCATGGGTTCACGCGAAGACAGGCGCGAGTTGATGATCCGCACGAACGGCGTTGGTGGCTCGGCGTTCATGCCCGACGGGACGGTGGCGTTCAGCAGTCAGGAAATCCACAATAACCTGTTCCTCTTCGACGATCTCTTCGAGCTCCCGGCCGGGAAGAAGAGCCCCATCGGCCTCGAGGGCGACCGCGTGCGCTGGAGCGACGGCTGGCGGGCGATCGACCCGAGTGTCTCGCCCGACGGGCGCCGCGTCGTTTTTACGACCAACCATCGCGGCACGACTTACCTGATGATGGCAGACGTGGTTCCGGCCCCCGATCGCGCGGGCCGGCACGCGCTCGGGCACGTCCGACCGCTCGTGCCGAGCGCGCGCTTCGATCAGGCCTTCACTCCCCGGTGGGCACCCGACAACAAGCACGTCGCGTACAGCTCGTGGCAACGGGGCGGCTATCGCGACGTGCGCATCGTCGACACGTCGGACGGGACGTACGTCGACGTGACGCACGATCGGGCCGTTGACGGCGACCCGGTCTTTTCGAGGGACGGCCGCTGGCTCTATTTCCACTCGGACCGTACGGGCATCACCAACGTATATGCGTACGAGATCGCGACCTCGCGCCTCAGGCAGGTCACCAACGTCGTCAACGGCGCCTACCAGCCGGAGCCCTCGCCGGACGGCAAATGGCTCGCGTACGTCGGGTACACCCACGACGGCTACGACGTCTTCGTCATGGCCCTCGACGAGAATCGGTGGCTCGATCCCTTGCCTTACGAAGAGACTCGCCCGGCTCCGCCGTCGGAGCCTCCTCCGGCGCAGGTATCGCCCAAGCCATACAATCCCCTTCTGACGCTCGCGCCACGGGCCTACTCGGTGAAGATAACGCCGGGGAACTTCGGCGAGGCGAGCATCGTGACGGTCGCGGGAAGCGACATCGCGGGGTTGCACTCGGTGAACGCGAGCATGACGACGGAGTGGGAGCACCCCGATCTCGAGGGGAGCGTCTCGTACACATACGGGCGATTGCCATTCGACCTCGGCGTGTCCTTCTTCCGTCAGATAACGCCAGAGACGAACCTCCAGCTCGGCAGCAATACGATTCAGTGGATCCAGGAGAACGTCGGCGTCACGTCGGGCTTGAGCTACTCGATTCCCGGTGCCTTCGATGCGCAGTCATTCAACCTCACCTACAGCTTCTCGCGCGTCGGAGGTACCTTGCCGCTGCCGAGCGCGGATCTCGACCCGTACGACACCCCCAGCATCCCCGCGCGATCGTCGCTCGGCACACTGCATATCGGCTGGGGCTATTCGAACGCACAGAGCTACCTGTGGAGCGTCGGCAACGAGCAAGGCTTCGGCCTCAGCACGACGCTCGACATCGCCGACCCCATGCTCGCCAGCGACTCCACGGGATACGCGGCCACGTTCAACTTCGCCACGTACTACGCCATGCCGTGGTTACGCCATCACGTCCTCGCGCTCCACGTGGGCGGGGGTGCCAGTGGAGGCAACAACGGAGGGCGCGGGCCGTTCTACATCGGTGGGTTCATCGACCTCCCCGTCGTCAACGTCGTGCAGAACTCACTCATCCAGGGGGGCATCCAGCTCCGCGGCTACCCGGTCGTCGCCGAGGTCGGTCACTACTATGGCCTCGCCAATGCCGAGTACCGCTTCCCCATCCTGAACGTCGACCGCGGACCTTCGACCCTCCCCGTATTCCTCGAGCGCGTTAGCGGCAACGCGTTCGTCGACTATGGCGCCGCCTTCGACGACCCGACGTCCGCGTCCCCGAAAACGGGAGTCGGCGGAGAGCTCTGGTTCGACCTCACGCTCGGGTACATCTTGGACTTCACGTTCAGGGCGGGATACGCGAAGGGGCTCTCCAGCGGAGGGATCGACAAGACCTACTTCGTCGCGGCGGTCCCTTATTGAGGGCTATCGGCGCCGTCTCGGTCGCCCAGGCGGATGGTCGGAAAGCGAGCCGGCTCGCGGGCGTCCGGGGGCGCCTGAAAGACCACGGGCTCCCCGAGCAGGCCCACGGCACCGTCGAGACGTTCTTCGGCGACGAGCTGCCAGCCGGCGGTGTCGCGCCAGCCCTGCTTGACGGTGGTCGTGAGGAGCTCTTGCTGCTCGGGACGGTACCATGCGACCCGCACGATGATGTCGACGTCGTGGGCGCCTCGCGGCTTCATCCGCTCGAAGTCGACGTCCGCGATGCGCACGGCGCTGCCCCATCCTCGATGATGCGCCACGAATTCTTCACGCGCCGAAACGGCGACGTGCTCGAGGGCGAGCTCCGTCCGCCCGAAGCGTGCGTCAAGGTTGAGCTCTTGCGCATTTTCCCTCGCGCGGGCAACCGATCCAGGCGGCGGGGGGCAGCCAACGAGCAGGGCGGCGATCGGTAGTGCGTACCAAGGGGGCATGCTGGAACGCACATCACGGCCGTGGGGCATGGGCCAACTTTGGCGCCACCCCGGCCCGCCCCTTCCTCCGTCAGCCGCCCTCGAGGATGCGAAGCGCTGCAGCGGCAGCCGTGCGCTCGGCGAGACGCTTGCTGCGTCCCTCGCCGCGGGCCGTCATCCCGTCGGCGTAGGAGACCTCGATGTCGAAGGTCTGCGCGTGCGGTGCTCCTCGCACCTCGACGACCCGGTACGTCGGAGCCGGCATCCCCCGCGCCTGCACGAGCTCCTGGAGGGCGCTCTTCGGATCCCGCGTCTCGAGCGCATCCGCGTCGTCGAGCAGCCGGCCCACGATGTCCTGCACGAGCGACCGCGCACCGTCGAGACCGCGAGCGTCATAGACGGCGGCGATCAGCGCCTCGGTCGCGTCCGCGAGCACGCTGGTCTGTTCGCGCTCGGTGCCCAGCTCGGCTCCGCGCCCAAGGGCAAGGCAAGCGCCGAGGTCGACGCGCCGCGCCCATGCCGCCAGCGCATTCGCGTTCACGAGGGCGCTGCGCATGCGAGTCAGCTTTCCTTCGTCCGCGGCCGGGTGTGCGGCGCCGAGCATCTCCGTGACGCACAGGCCCAGAACGGCGTCGCCCAGAAACTCGAGACGCTGGTTGTTCGCGACGTCCACCTCGTTCGCAAAGCTCGGATGGGTGAGCGCCTCGTCGAAGCGTGCGATCGGACCGCGCCCGGCAAGCGCCTCGACGTGCGCCCGCAACCTTTCACGCTCCGATGCGAGCGGCGACTCGTCCGTCATCCGGCCATCGCGTCGGTGGCCTCCGCCCCGTCGAGGTCGAGTTGGGACACGCCACCGGCGTCGTGAGTGGACCAGGCGACGCGCAGGCGCCCCCAGCCGAGCTCCAGATCGGGATGGTGATCGTGCTTTTCGGCGTAGCAGCCGATGCGTACCGCCGCGGCCAGCGCGGATGCAAAATCGGAGACCTTGAAGTGCTTCGCGACGGAGAGCTCACCGGCGCGCTCCCAGCCGGGGTGGGCCTCGAGCCACGTGTCGACGACAGAGGAGGAGAGCTTGCTCGGGCGCATGCCCATCCGAGTAGCTTTGTTCTGGCCGCCTTGCACGTCTAGTCTTGTCGCCCGGAGAATGGCGAAGTCGAATCGAGCCGCGAGCAAATCGCAGAACAGGCGGGGCAGCCCCGAGGCGATCGAGAAGCGTCGCGTGGCTCGTCTGTTCAACGACATCCTGGGGGGCCGGGGGGCCGGCGCACCTAGGCAGGACGGACGCACCGAGAAGCGTCGCCAGCGTCTCATCCGCGAGCTCGAGTCGGGCAAGGTCCGTGGCTCGCGCGAGCTCAAGCCGCTCGACGTCCTCGTGCGCGTCAACGAGCTACTCGGCCTCGGGGAGCCGCTGAGCTCCATCCGGAAGATCGCCAAGGTAAGAAAGGCAGCCGCCTCGCCGGAGGAGATGGTGGAGGTCGTGGGCAGGCTGCACAAGGCCTACGCGTTCCGGCCCGAGTGCTACCGATTCGTCGGCGTGGCCGACGACGTGCTGCGGAGCGCGGGCGTGCTGACCACGGAATCCCCGTCGCGCGGACGGGCGCGGAGACGGGCCGCCTGATGCGCGTCCCCTTGACGGCGGCTCTCATCCTGGCCGCAGCGCTGCTCGACCGGGGTGAGACGAGGGCGGCCGATGCGCCGGCCGACGCCGCGCGGCGTGCAGAGGTCGTGGCGCATATCGGTCCCACGCGAACGATCCTGGTTGGAGAACTGGAGGACCGCATCCTGGCGATGCCGGCGTTCCAGCGGGCCACGTTCGGAGACTCGGCAGCGGCGATCCGCCACCGCTTCCTGTCTGACGTCGTCGTCCGGGAGATCCTGCTATCACTGGGCGCTGAGGCGGACGGGCTGGGCCAGAAGCTACCGGCCGCGTACGCGCTCGACCGCGCACGATCGAGCGCCACCATCCGGGCCATCCGTGCGCGGATCGGTCCTGCCTCGTCGATCTCCATCGAGGACGTGCGCGAATTCTACGAGGCGAACCGCGAGCGCTACGAATCGCCCGAACGGATTCAGATCTGGCGCATCCTGTGCGCAACGCGCGACGAGGCCCAGACCGTCCTCGACCTTGCCACGAAGGACGCGAGCCCTAGGACCTTCTCCGACCTTGCCCGGGATCACAGCCTGGACAAGGCGACGCGTCTCCGGGCTGGAAACGTCGGGTTCGTCACCGAGGACGGCGCATCGAACGAGCCGGGGCTACGTGTCGATCCGGCGTTGGTGCGCGCGGCGCAGAGCGTTCACGACGGCCAGCTGGTGGCGCACCCCGTGCCGGAGGGAGACGCGTTCGCGGTCGTCTGGCGACGGGGGACGCTTGCGGCGTCGAAGCACACGTTGAACGACGTGGCCGCGCAGGTCCGGGACACCCTGTGGACGGCGCGCGTGAAGAGCGAGACCGATGGCCTCGTCTCGCGCCTCCGCGCATCGAAGCTTCGTGACCTGAACCAGGCGTCGCTCGACAACGTCGACCTGGACCTCGCCGGCAAGACTCGACCGCATCCGTCGGCCGCCGACGCACAGCCCTAGTAGAGCAACGCTAGCCGCCCTCGACCGGATCGGGAGGGGGAGCTGCCGGCGGAGCGGCCTTGACGGCCTTCTTCGAAGCAGACGCCTTCTTGCTGCTCTGTACGGCCGCCGCCTTGTGCTCCTGCTTGCGGCGCCGGAGGCGGGCCTTCTTCTTGGCCTGCCCCTTGAGGCGCTTCATCTTCATCGAATTGCGGTTGTCGTGCTTTCCCACGGGCGGCAACATGGCCTGCCGGCGCGCACAACGTCAAGGCCGCACTTGGGCCGTCAGCCGGTTCCCTCGGCCGCGGCCGTTTCGCGCCCGCGGACTTCGAGCCTGTAACGACTGTTGATCGTCTCGATGTAGAAGACCTCGCGCCCAGCAATCCGCAGGACCCGCTTCACGGGCGTCGTCACGTACTCGTGCATCCCGTCGGGGAACTCGATCACGACGACGGAGCCTTTGCGCGGCGCTCGGACGAGCCGGCCGGCCACGGCCCGCGCGCCCTTCCCGAGCTTGCGCAAAACCACGTCCACAGAACGAATCTAGCATCCTTACGGCGCCAGTCTACTCGGTCCGCCACTACCGATCGGCTGGCCCTGAAGGGGTCCCCGATGCCCTTGCAGACATCCAAGCGGCGTGGCTGTCCCACATCCGCCACTCCGCGTTGGGCTCCTCTTCTCGGGCCGCCCTCCCCTTCCTGACGGTTTTCGGAGCACTTACGCCTGGCTAGTTAGGGTTTCCGCCCTTTGCGATGCAGGCGAGCGCCCAACTTTGAGCCTCGTGGGGGCGACCGAGGCTCCGGAGTCTCCTTGCTCGCTGGCACTCCGGACCGTCGTACCGGACGCCGGGGGACTGGACAGGCGGCACGGGCGGGGCTGGCTGGGACGGTTGCGCCAGCGGGAGGGGCGGCGGTGCCGGTTCCTGCGAATGCGCCGCAGTCGGGTGGGGGACGGGGTGCAGCGCAGCAGCCGCGCCGTTGAGCGGCGGAACGATCGTCGCAGCCGGCGCCGTCGCCCCAGGAGTATCGGCCGCCGGACCGCCAGGCATAAGTGACGTGGCGGGGGCCGGCTGGGCGGCGTTGTCGAAGACCACGGGCTTGGGCTCTGCCTGCGCGCCACCCCTCATCGCGAACACGATCGCGCCAATGCTCGCGATGCCGATGAGACCGGCGGCGACGAGCAACGGCTTTCGCCCTCCGCCGGAGGACTCCTGAGGCGGAGGCTCGGGAATGCCGGCGGGGGTGGGGAATGCCAGGTTGCCGCCCGCCGGCGTGTACCCGTGCTGCGCACCCGCCGCCATCCCCAGATCCGTACCCGACGGAGCCCTCCCGAACGCCGCGGCGACGTCGAGTGGCGTCCCCAGCTCGGTCTTCTGCTTCCCTACGGCCGCTGCAATCGGGGCCGTGCCGCTCCCCGAGGGCAACGGAGCGCGTCCCGCAAAGGCCTCGCCGAACTCGGTCACGGTTTGGAACCGATCACCGGGCGACTTGGCGAGCGCCCGCTGGATCGATGCTCTCATGGCCGCCGGCGCGCGCATGCCCTCGGCGAGCGACTCGATCGGAATCGGCGGCTGCGTCATGTGCTGAGTGGCCCACTCCCACGCCGTGTTCGCGTGGAACGGGAGTTTGCCAGTGACCATCTCGTACGCCATGACGCCGAGCGAGTAGATGTCGCTTCGCGCGTCGATGGGCTGACCGGTGAACTGCTCCGGGCTCATGTACGGAGGTGTTCCGAGCACCATCCCTTGCTGCGTCAGCTTCTGCTCGTTCTGGTCCTCTTCCTTGGCCCGCTTCGCGATCCCGAAGTCGAGGACCTTCACGAAGTCCTTCTTGCCCGCCCGCTCGACGAGAACGATGTTGTCGGGCTTCAGATCGCGGTGGACGATTCCGCGCCCGTGCGCCTCCTCGAGAGAGCCGCACACCTGCTGCAAGACGAGGTCAGCCCGTTCGGGCGTCATGGCGCCCTGCTTCTCGAGCAGATCGGCGAGGCTCTTGCCGTGCAAGAACTCCATGACGATGTAGAGGATGCCGTCCGGAGTCGAGCCGAAATCGTAGACCTGGATGGTGTTCGGGTGCTCGAGCTCGGCGATCGTGCCCACCTCGCGCTCGAATCGGGCCTTGATGTTCGCGTCGTGCGACAGGTGCGTGTGCAGCGTCTTGACGGCCACCTTGCGTGTCGCCGTGCCCAGCTGCTGCTCGCCCTCGTAGACCGACCCCATCCCGCCCTCGCCGAGCAGCCGGACGACCTTGTACTTTCCGCCGAGTATCTGACCGAGCATCGGATCCGCAGGTTGCCCCTGCGCGACCCCAGCGGGGTTTGCGGGCGCGAGCAGGGTGCCGCATCCTGGACAGAAGCGCTGCGACTCGTCGACAGGGATCTGGCAGGAAGGGCATTGCATGGGGCTTCTCCCGGATCGTCGCACAGTTCGGCGCCGCGCGGGACCTCCCGGGCGCGTTCTCTAGGGTGCAGCGTTCACGTCGCGAGGTTGCGAAGAGGTCGCGGCGTCCGTCGCCTCGTCGGGTGGCCACGGCACGGACCAGCGGCGATTGGTGGCGCGATCGACGAGCTCGAGACGCGTTCCCCGGTGGGTCGCGGGAAAGACCACGCCGATGCGCGTGCGAAGCTTCTGCGTGATCGAAGGCGCCGAACTCCAGCCCCCGTCGCCCGTATCGACGGCGCCGAGGAGCGGGAAGTCGAAGCGCACCCGCTCGAAGAGCGCCGCACCCTCGAAGAGCTCGAGCGCGAAACGCCCCATCACGCGCGGTGTCGCCTGCGGAGCCGGAAGGTCCAGCGGGCGCACGTCGACTAGCCAGACGTCTCCGCGGTCCCAGCGAAGATCGAAGACCCACTGATGGCGCTCGCGGAGCGGCTCCGGGTCGGCCGGCGTCGACGTCACCACCATGTCGCTCGACGGCCCTCGGAGGGCCCCCGCGTCGAGCACGCGGCTGACGTCGATCGTACGATTCGGCTCCGCGGCGAAGACCGTCAGCGCGCAGAGAGCGCCCGCGACCATGGCGGCCCGTGCCGTCAGCTTCAGTCGATCGCGCACGACGCGCCAGCCTCCCATGCTTCGGGAGCACCACCAAGGGCGACCCACAGATCGGCAAGCTCGCCGGGCACGGGCGACACGATCGCAAGGCCCTTCCCCTGCTCGTCGGGCACCACGACGCGCGCCGCGTGCAAGGCGATGCGCCGGACTCCGAGCACACGCCCCGCCGCGAGAGTCATACGCACCGGCCCCCCGTACGCGCGATCGCCGAGGAGCGGTGCCCCTGCGGCGGCCGCGTGCACGCGGATCTGGTGGGTTCGTCCGGTCACCGGAGCCACCGCCAGCAGCGTCGCACCGCCCGTGGTCGCCGCGCACACGGCGTATCGCGTGATGGACGGCGCGGCATCGCGCCCGTTCACGACGCGCCGTCGAGGGTCCGTCGCGCGCCCTATCGGGGCGTCCCATACGCCCTTCGAAGGCTCCGGGGCACGAGCGGCGATTGCCACGTACCGTCGCTCGTAGAGGCCGGCCGCGCGAGCCTGCGTCAGGCGTTCGGCGGCGGCCCCTGTCAGCGCGAACAGGACGACGCCGCTCACGTCTCGGTCGAGCCGGGACGTGGGGTGCAACCGGGCCTCGGCGATCCCGAGCGCGCGTGCCGTTGCCGCGACGAGCGCGTGCGCGGCTCCCGACTGATCGCCGATGGTCGGCATGCCGGCCGGCTTGTCGACCGCGACGAGGTCACCCTCTTGCGCGAGTATTCGCGGAGCCTGTGGCGCCGCCCGAGGTGCGGCAATCTCGACCACGTCGTCGGGTCGGAGCGGCTCGTCCGGCCGCCGCACGCGCCGCCGTCCGACGAAGACGCGACCGTCGCTCACGGCGTCCGCGTCGGCGCGAGCACGCTCGAGGATCTCGCCGACGGTGAGGCCATCGCCCGCGCGCACGATCCAACGCATCTCCGGGACGTTATAGGCTCACGCCCTCACTCCCGCACGCGCTCGACCGTGCCGCGGTCGCCGTCGACGCGCAGGACGTCGCCAGTGCGGATCGCACGCGTCGCCCCCACGACGTTGACGACGCTCGGCACGCCGAACTCGCGTGCCACGATCGCGGCGTGCGACAGCGGACCGCCGAGCTCCGTGACGACGCCGGCGGCGACGAGGAAGAGCGGCGTCCAGCCTACGTCCGTCGTGTGCACGACCAGGACTTCGCCCGGCTGCAGCTCGTCCATCTGCTCTTCGCGGAAGAGGACGCGAGCCGGCCCCTGGACGACGCCAGCGCTCGCGGGCAGTCCTCGCATTACGTCTCCGCCGGAGGGCGGCAGCACCACGGGCGGGGGCGTGCCGACGAACGTGACCGGAGGGTCGGGCCGCGCCTGGTCGCGGGCGAGATCGGCGCGGCGAGCGCGTACCAGGGGACCCAGGTCGCTACGCGCCGCGATAAGCGCATCGACGGCCTCGTCCAGCGTCAGGAAGAAGACACTGTGAATTCCTGCGAGCGACGACCCCCCGGCGAGCAATGCGCGCCAGTCGCCGTCGAGCTCGGGATCGCGACGGAGCAGCCGGCGATCGGCATCGAGCGCGGCCTCTCGCAGCATGCCCAGCACCCTCGTGACCCACGTGCGCATCCGCTCGCGGAGGCGTGCCGCACGCTGCGCTCTCGCGATCAAGTGCCTCACGAGCGTCTGCTCGAAGACGTTGAGCTTGGGGACGAGCCGCGCGAGGTCGGCATCGGCGAAGGCCTTCGCCCGGGTGAGGGTCCGCTCCACGTGCTGTGCGTCGGTGCGGAGCGCGGCCCTCAGGAGGCGAAGCACGGGACGCGGGTCTTCCTTCCACCGGGGGGTGGAAAGCTCTGCCTCGCGCACGGCTCTGTCCCCGTAGAGCTCGAGGAAGCTCTGGAGCGCGCGGCGGGTGGCTCCTTCGGGGAGAGCGTCGGGGCCGGTGGTCGTGTCTTTCTCGATCGCCGCGCGCGCCTCCTGCTCGCGGCGCGCGAGGGCCACGACGCGCATGATGCCGATGCCGGGGCGCGCGCTCTCGAGGTCGTGAACGCCGCTGGTCAGCGACTGGGCGAGCCTGTCCGCGTCGAGCGGCGCGACGCGTTGGAGGACGGTCTTGAGGGCGAGGTGGCTGCCAAGCGCGCTCGAGGCGCACGTGAGCATGACGGTCCCGGTGCGCTCGAGCAGCGCCTGGATGTCGCGCAGTCGGCGCGCCACGCCGTCGTCCGGCAGGATGGCGAGGTCGAGCGCGCTCTGCGCTCGCCACTGTTTCTCGGCGAAGTCCTCGAACGCCTTCACGTCTTCGTCGAGCTTGAACTGTTCGCGGAACAGGCGGGAGGCCGTGAGGGGCAGCCGGGCATAGAACCCACCGCGGCTGACGTCCTGCACCTGCCTGGCGAGCTCGTCGCCTCCCCAGCCGCCGCCGAGCTCGATGAGCGTCCGGGGGTCGAGGAAGGGCACCTGCGCGGCGATTCGCATGAAGTGAGTCAGGTTCAGGTAGATCCGCGCGTGGACGTTGCCGACGAGCCGCGCGTTCTTCGGCACGCGGCAGCCGAGGGCGGCGAAAGCCCGGCGAAAGCCGGCCTCGCTGAACGCACCAGCGACGGACCACGTGAAGGGCGTCGCCGCTCCGGGGAGAGCCTCGCCGACGTTGATGCTGCTCCAGACGGTGTCGGCGTCGCCGCCCTCGGGAAAGCCGTGCCCCGTGGCGGGGCGCGCCTGAACGATCCACGTCCTATGATCGTCGCACGCGAACTCGACGTCCCACACCACGGGCTCGAGCTTCTCCAGACGCGCGGCGATCTCGGCCAGCTGCGCGATGGCCTCGCGGTCAAGGGCAGGGCGGTCGGGGACCTCGACGTCGACCTCTCGCACTCCGCTTTCGCCGACGATCGTCGCGCGGGCCTTGTGCGCCACGATCGTCTCGACCATCCGGCCACGAGCGTCGATGCGCAGAACGTCCGGCGTCGTCATCCCGTTGACGACCGGGGCGCCGAGCCCGAGGCCCACGTTGATGATGCGCTCGTCGCCGGCGCCTGCTCCGCGCGAGCGGGCATCGGGGGCTCGCGTGAACATGACCCCTGCGGCGCGGGCCTCCACCATGCGCTGGATGACGATTGCCATGCCCACATCGCGTACGCCCCGAGCGGCGAGGTACGCGAGCGCACGGCCGCTGGCGAGCGACGCCCACACCTGACGCACGGCCGCGGCCAGATCGTCGCCTCCCCGGACTCCGAGAACGCTCTCGGCGAGCCCCGCCATCGACACGAGCTCGCCGTCCTCGCACGTCGCGCTGGACCTGACGGCGATCCCCCACGGCGACCGCTCACCTACCGCGAGCCAGAACGCGTGCAGCTCTTCCTGCAAGCCGCGCGGGAGCGGAGCGGAGAGAATGTGCTGTCGCGCTTCCGCGGCGCGGACGTAGCCTGCTCTGCCCGTCGCGGCACGGAGCAACGCGCGGGGCTCGCAACCAGGCGGTAGCTCGCGGACGGCTTGCGCAAATGCGTCGACCGGCAGGACGACCGCGTCGGGGACGTCGAACTCATGGCGAAGCAGCCACGCCAGTCGCGACGCCTTCCCGCCGACGACGCGCGGATCGTCCCCCCCTCGCCGTCGTGCGAGGACCTCGAGCGGCACGAGCCAAGTGGTGGCCGCCTTGGGAACCGATAAGCCGGGGCGCATACGCGCGACGATGGTAGCCGCGGGCCGTCCTCAGTCGACCGACTTGTATGCGCGCCCGACGAGCTTCACCCGCGTTCTGTCCTGGAGCGGTATGCCCTCCCCCGTGTTCTCGTCGATCGTGACCAGCGAAGCGCCCAGCGCCGCGGCCTTGTTGCGCAAATCGTTCTTGGCGGCGGCCTGTGCCGAGTCCAGGTCGTTCGCGGCCGCCTCGCCGGTCACCTTGCCGACGAGCTGGTAGCTGTTCGAGCTAGGAGCGTCGACGGCGATCTCGACGTTCTCGGCGCCGGGTTGCAAGACGACGTGCTCCGGGAGTTGTTCCGCACAGGCGAGCATGAGCGAGACTGAGACAAGCAGAAGAAGGACCACCCTCATCCGCCAATAGTACCGCGAGAGGCCGCAAGGCCTTCAGTTTCTGGCGAGGGCGCGGTCATGCCAGAGCAGAAGCTCGATCGACCCCGGCCCCCGGTTGAAGATGTAGTCGTGGGGGCCCGGCACGTCGGCGAAGTCGTGCCCGACCCCGGCGGCCGTCCACGCGCGCGAGACCCCCACGATCGCGTCATGGAAGTAGTCCTCGTGGCTCGTCACGAGGCGCAGCCGCATACCGGGACGCCGGGACCTCGCCCCTTGCGCGAGCGTGGTCCACTCTCCGTTCTGGCCTTCGCTGAGGGCGGGCTGGATTCCCCCCACTGCACCGAAGGTGTCGGGGCACGTCAATCCGATGCGCAGGGCAGCGGCGCCACCGAGCGAGACGCCGTCGATCCCCGTGGCTTCGGGAGCCGAGAGCGCCGGAGTCTCCGCACGCACTCGCGGGAGAAGGACGTTGACGAGGAACCGCGAGTAATCGGCAATGTCGCCGGTCGTCGCAGGACGAACGTCAGGCAGCCAGGGGCATGCGACGACGAGGCCCCCGAACGGATGCTGCGCGAGCGAGGCGTTGGCGTCGGCCATGCGCGATGGATCCACGATTCCCTCGTAGTCCACCTCACGGAGCGGGGGACTCTTCAATCGGTCGTACGCGCGCACCATCGCGTAGTCGCGAGGCCAGCCCATCGCCCCCTCGGCGGGAGGCTTGACGGACTCGCCCCGGCCGTGAAGGGCGAGGAGCACGGGGAAGCGCGCGTTCGCATCGCCCCAGGACGGCACGACGACGGCGGCGCGCCCTCGGCCCCACCGCTGTGCCCCAAGATCCCACTCGAGGACGTGAACGTTGGGAGACGTGGGTACGGGCAGGCCGCCGTCGGCCGTGCGCTCGCCACGTGAGCAGGCGAACGCCGTCGCCCCTCCGAGAAGGAGGCCGCGCCGCCCGATGGTGCACCGCGCGCCAAACGTGTCAGCGCCCACTTCTACCCCCGCTCGAACCCGCTCAACCGTCGTCCGACGGCTCGGGCACCTTCCCCGTCGCGGCTCGCACGAGGTCGACCAGCGCCGGGTCCGTCGCCAGCCGATCGCGAAGCGCCGTGCGGATGGCATCGAGCTCGACGCGGGGAAGGGAGGAGAGGTGGGCCGTGGCCTCGTCGACCTTGAGGTCGAGATAGCCCTGCACGTCGACCTGCCCGCTACGAAAGCGCTCGAGGGCGACATGGGCCGCTTCCACGGAAGCGGGCGGACGCGCCGCGGCCGCTCGAGAGGTCTCGAGCGAGGCGAACGCGCGGGTGGCGTCCCGCGAACCCGACGGCCCGTTCGTCTCGGGCGACGGCGTCGGCGGAGCGTTCTTGCCGATGCGGTCGATGGCCATGGTCGGATGAAGGTACTTTCGGTCCCGCCTCGAAGGATATGGCTCCCGGACGGGCGTCCGTCAATGGATGTTGCTGATGGCGGATTTCGCGGTGTTGTTCTCGACCTCGAGGCAGTTCGACAGTGCGGTGAACGTGCGGTTCTGGTCATTCACCTCCTGCTGCACCTGCAGGTAGTAGAGGTTCATCTGTTGGGACTGGGCGAGCGACGACGCGATGCCGTCCGAGGTGCCGCCCGCCGAGGCGTCGGCCCCGGTGCCCAGGGCCGTGGTCATCAGGCTCGTCCCGCCGGGGCCCTCGGGCGTGGTGGACCCCGGCAACGACATCCCGGCGGTCGGAGAGGTGCTCAAGGACATCGCCGTGCTGGAGGAGCCCGAGCCAACCCCTCGCAGCGCGACCGCCATCAGGGGTGCGCCGGGAAGCACACTTGCAGCTGCCTGAGCGCCCTGCACGAGCGCTCTGGCGCCGCCCGCGAGGACATCGGAGAAATTGACGCGGGCCGGAGTCGCGGTGGGGCGAGCGGTGGTCTCCACGCTGACGACGTCGGGCCGATTGGGGGAAATGCTGTTGTCCATGTGAGTTGTCCTCGCTGGGAGCGTCCGCGGGGCCGGCGCCCCCTTTGTCTGATTCCCTGTCGGACGGCTGACGCGGGAGGTTGCGTCCAAAATCACCGGCGCCACGAGATGGCGACACGACGGATGCGGTGGGTCCCCCGTCCCACGCCGACGTCGTCGAAGAAGAGTGCGTCGCCGGCGAACGCCAGCGCGACGTCGAACGGAGCGGGCGCGTCGAGATCGAGCAGAGGCCACGCGCGGGTGGACGGCGCCCCGTCGGCGCCGAGGGACAGAGCGTCGAGCGAGACCGTGTCGCCCGATGCACGCGCCATGACGACGTGAGCCCCGTCCCCGGCCTCCGAGAGGACGAGAGACGTCGGGCGCCCCGGTGCATAGAGCGGCAGCTTCGACGGGCCGTTGGTCACGTGCGCACTCGCGTCGAGCCGGGCGACCATCGCCGCTCCTGGTCCTTCGATTCCCGTCGGCGCGTCCTCGATCCACGCCACGAGGGCCCCTCCGTCGGCCATGGGGAGGACCTGCGGCGAGCGAGAATGCGGCGCGGATGAGAGCACGCGCACCTCGTCGCCCGCTCGCTGCGCGTCTTCGGCATGGACCTTCGCGACGTAGATGTCGCCGAGCCCCTCGTGCGGCGTCTCGCGCGGATCGCTCCACGCCAGCCACCCCGCCCCATTGCGAACGGCGAGTGCGACGTCGGCCGCGTCGCCCGGCGCGTGCGTGACGCGCCGCTCGCGGGTCGTTCGCGCCAGGTCACGACCGATCTTGGTCACGTACACTTCGCCGTTTCCGTCCCTGGAGTCGACCCAGGCGACGAGCCAACCGTCCTCGGCGCGAGCGATCGCGACGCTGTTGGCGTCGCCCTTCGCTGTGGTCAGCTGTGTCTCGCCGGACCGCTTGCCCCGGCGATCGAGAAAGGCGACGTGGACCTGAGGATCGCCGCCGTCGCGCTTCACCCACGCGATCGCTGCACCGTCCTCCGCTCTCGCCCCCGCGGCGATCGCCACTCCGCCCACCGGAACGGCCCTCGAGGACACCGTCACCGGCGGGGAGAGAGCGCGGCCCTCGTCGTCGATCGCGTGGACGAGGATCGTCGCGCCACGCGGGCGCTCGGACTCGTGGCCGGGCGATGCGTCGACGACCCCGGCCAGCGTCGCGACGAGGCTCACGTTGCCGCTGCGCGTCGCCGCGACGTCGGTGTAAGGGAGTCCCGACGCGACGGTCGCGATGCCGGTAACGCGGGCCACGCCGGGCGGCGTGGGAGGTACCAGGGGCAACGCAAAGGGCGACGGACGAGCCGGCAGGTCGACGGTGAACACGGGCGTCGGGGCCGCGCTCGTCGCCGCGAGGACCCCGCACGCCCCGCCCGTGCATCGCAGCCCCCAGGCGAGAGTAGCAGCCGCACGGCTGTCCCCGAGATAGAGCGGCTCGGCTTGCTCGGGCTCGAGCGCCGGTCCAAGTCGCACGAACGTCGGCACGACCGGTCCCGCGCAAGGCGCTGGCACTTCGACCGTGCAGGCATGGGCGGAGGCGAGCAGCGCAAACCCGCTGTCCGTGGCGACGAGCTCCGGCGCGGTGGGCGACGCGACCTCGATCGACGCACCCGACCTGGCCAGGAGACCCCTATCGAGGTCGATGGTCGCGAGGTGAAGCTCGTGCGCGGCGTGCGTCCTTGCGTGAGGCTCCTGCCACGCGAGCGCCGCTCCCCTCGGGCCCGAGGCGAGCGCGACGAGAGACGAGCTGCCGAGGACGCTCAAGGCTGACGTGGGTCCCTGCACGTGCCCCGACCCGTCCACCTTCGCGAGCTCCACCGCCGCGTCTTCGCCAGCGAGATCCGTCCACCCGAGCAGCCATCCGCCGGCGACCGCCACCACGTCCACGTCGCTGCTGACGGTGGGGTCGGGACCGATCGGGATCGCACTCGCTGACGGCCTCCCCTCCGAGTCGAGACGCTGCCAGCTCAGTTTGCCCGCCGGCCTTGCGGCTTCGGAGCGGGCGTGTGCTCCCCCGGGCTCGACTAGGGCTATCCCGACCCCGTCTCCCGTCGGCACCGCCTGCCAGCGATCGACGCCGCGAGCGACGCTCGCGGGCATGCCGCGGGGCTTGCCGTCGAAGTCGATCGCCGAGGTCACGATGTTGGCGTCGCCGGAGGAGGTCTCCTCGGCCCAGGCGCAGACGGCTCCGCGGGAAGTCGGGATGAGGTCGAACCAGGCGAGATGGTCGTTGGTGCGCTGGACGTCGACCGGCGATCCCCGGGCCGCACCGTCGGCCGACAAGGCCAGTACCGTGAGCGACTCGCCGCGATCGAGGAGCGCGCTCCACGCGAGGAGCCACCCGGTGCGCGACGCACCGGCCGACCGCACGACGAGCGACGTGGCCTCCTGCGGCAGCTTCGCGACGACCTGCGGGTCCCCGAGCCTCGCGCCGTCCGCGGCCAGCGGCACGACGATGAGCTCCTGTCCTCCCCCCTTCTCGGCGGCCGTCACCCAGGCGGCGATGGCCCCCGTGTCACCGCGCGCGGCGAACGGCCCGATGGCCCTTCGAGCGAGGGACGTCACCGGGTGCGATCGCGCGGGCGCCTTGGCGGCATCGGCCGCTCGCTGCGCGGCGGGAACGGTGGAGGTTGGCTGGGCGGCGGGTGCCTGCACGCCCGTGCTCGCGTGCCCGTTCCGGGAGCCCGAGCACGCAACCGATGCCGCCGACGTCACGAGGGCCGCGAGCGCAGCGAGCGCAACGCCGGCCCGCACGCGAGTCATGCGCGGAGCAGCCGACCGACCCGGCGCTTTTCCCAGTCGAGCACGCGCTCGAAGTGCCGGAATTCGCGCTCGCGCTCCTTGAACTCCGGCGGATGTAGGTTCACGCGGCCGAGGCCTCGGCTGCCCGGAATCACGTGGTGGAGCATCTCGTGATAAACGATGTAGGCGACGAAGTATCGCGGGACCCACTTCTGATCGAGCGCCGGATGGACGCGGATGAGGCGGTCCACCGCGCTGTAGCTGCCCAGCTTGATCGTCTTTCGCTTCTTCGTCTTCTGCGTCGGGCGTTTGCCCCACGTGATGAGGGCGTTCACCTCACCGTCGAAGTAGCGGTTGTTGATCTCGCCGAAAAGCTTCAGCAGATCATGGTATTTGCCCTTCGCGACGAGGGGGGCGTTGCGCTTGCGCCTCGCGAGCCGGAAGCCGTTCGAGTCGATGTAGTCGCTGAGGGTGGCGCTCGCGTCCTTGTCCCCCCGCGTCACGTAGCGGACCAGGGCCTCGACGACTGCCGCCGGCGCGTCGAGGAACATGTGATGGACGCGGGCGTGCAGGATGCCGCGCTGGACGCGGTGCGTGATGATCGAGTGGCGGTTGTCCGTGATGGACAGGATGACCGGACCAGTGGAAGCGCTCCGGAGCTTGCGCTCGAGCGCCTGGCGCGCCCCCTCGTGGACGAAGAGGCGCGGGGAGGCAAAGGGGAAGACCAGACGCAGCTGGGCCCCGATCCGCTCCGGGATGCGGATGGCCGCGGCGACCTGAGCGCGAGCGGCCGCGATGGGCCGACCCTGGGCCATCCTGGCCGCGCCGGCTCGGCTCGTGAAGAGAAGAGGCATCACGCTCCGACTGCCCATTCGTGGCCTCCACCAGGCGGGTTAGAGGATGGGGGGGGGCGTGTCAAGCAAGCGGGCATAACCGTGCAATTGCTTCTAGTTGGCGTTGAGGGCGAGGCCCCCCGGCGACTTCTTTTGGATGCACAAAGCAACCACCAAAGCGGTTGACACGGAGCCCTTTCAGGGGGCGTCCCGCGCGTCGGGATCGAGCCGCAACGCCTTGGGGTCGAGCACGAAGCGAAGGCGCGCTCGAGGTTCACCCGGCGAGAGATGGAGCGCCACCACGGTGGCCTTGTCGAAGGGACGCTCGAAGGTGCCGAGAAGAGCCGCCGCCAGTTGCGAGAGGTCCGGCTCGTGGCCTACGAACATGACCCTCTTCTGGCCCTCCGACGCCATGCGCCATGCGAGCGCCTTGGCCTCGCCCCCGGGCGCCAGGTCACGCAGCACCGTGACCGTGCCGCCTCGATCGCTCAGCTTGGTCGCGATGGCCACGATCTCGGCCGTCTGCACGGCACGCACGAGCGGGCTGGTCACCACCTGCGCCGGCTCCTCCCCCTCCGCCGTCAGGATCTTCGCGACGGCGCGGACGCGCTCACGGCCCGGGGTGCTGAGCGCGCGGTCTTCGTCGATGCCGCTGGCCGCCTGATCCTCGGCGGGGCCGTGGCGCATCACGTAGAGCTTCATGAGGCCCGCGCTTCAATTGGCAGGCTTTGACGGCGCGGTCGGCTTCTTCGCGAAGGACGCCTTCTCTTCGACCCCGTTGGTCTGCGCTGCCGATGCCGGGCTCGCCATCGCCCCAGCATCACGCTTGACCCCGTGCTTGGCCAGGACCATTGCCTCGACCTTGGCCATCGCGTCCGGATGCTGCTCGAGGAACGCCTTGGCGTTCTCGCGCCCCTGCCCGATGCGCTCGCTCCCGAACGAGAACCAGGCGCCACTCTTCTCGATGATTCCTAGCTCGGACCCGATGTCGACGAGATCGCCCGAGCGCGAGATTCCCTGCCCGTAGAGGATGTCGAACTCCACCTCGCGGAACGGCGGCGCCATCTTGTTCTTCACCACCTTGACGCGCGTCCGGTTGCCCACGACAGCCGGGTCTTTGCCCGACGCCGCCGCGGCTTCTTTGATGGCGCCTATGCGGCGAATGTCGAGGCGCACGCTCGCGTAGAACTTGAGCGCGTTGCCCCCCGTCGTCGTCTCCGGACTGCCGAACATCACGCCGATCTTCATCCTGATCTGGTTGATGAAGATGAGAAGGCAGTTGGATCGCGCCACGGTCGACGTCAGCTTTCGAAGCGCCTGGCTCATCAGCCGGGCCTGCAAGCCGACGTGGCTGTCGCCCATGTCGCCCTCGATCTCCGCCTTGGGTACCAGCGCGGCCACCGAGTCGATCACGATGACCTCGACGGCGCCGGAGCGCACGAGCATGTCGGCGATCTCCAGCGCTTGCTCGCCGTAGTCCGGCTGGCTGACGAGGAGCTCGTCGGTCTTCACGCCAAGCTTGCGGGCGTAGGTGGGGTCGAGGGCGTGCTCGGCGTCGATGAACGCCGCGACGCCTCCGGTCATCTGCACCTGCGCGATGGCGTGGAGGGCGAGAGTGGTCTTGCCGCTCGACTCCGGGCCGTAGATCTCGATGATGCGCCCCCGCGGGTAGCCGCCGATGCCGAGCGCGATGTCGAGGCCGATGCTGCCCGACGAGATGACCTGAACGGCTTCGTTCATGCTCGTCCCGTCCTTGAGACGCATAATCGAGCCTTTTCCGTACTCCTTTTCGATGGTGGCGACGGCGAGGTCTACGGCTTTGCTCTTGTTTTTGGTGTCATCCATGGCTCGAGATACCCTCAGTGGAGAGAGGCCAATCCTTAGGCCGTCAACGTTTCTCATCTCTACTGCGAATCCGTTCAGCTTTCAAGAACCCGATGACCCATAGACTGGAGAAGCGGATGAGTGAAAAGCCGCCGGAGACGCCCGGTGCCCAGAAGGGCGAGTTCGACGTCGTGCTGATGCACGGCGCGACCGACGACGGCGCGGGAACGAAAGTGCTGCGTGCGCGCCCTGGTCGCATCGAAACAGGCGAAGTTCGCCCCATGCCCGACGGGCGACCTCTCGTCCCGGGTGGAGAGGTCGTGCGCCTCGAACGACGCAAGGACGCGCCCGCGTTCTTCGACGTGCACGTCGAGTGCAAGGTACCGGCGGAGAGTGCGGCACTGACGCGCACAGCCGGCGGTCCCGCGCAGGTCGCCACGCAAGCCTATCGCGAGAGCTGGGCACGGACGTTCGGGACCGCTCGACGCGACCTTGTCAATTGACGCGGTATCAGACCGTCCCGGTCACCTATTTCCCCGTCGCAACGCAACGGCAGTAACACCCTGGTTCTCCTTCGCGGCGTGGATCGCCTCGCGCGCGCTGCGCTCGTCCGGGAAGATGTGCGCCGGGGCGGCCAGTTGCAGGTTGCCGAGTGCCACCGCGACTCCCGTAAAACTGGCGGGCATGCCGTACCGATACGTCCCTAGCAACATCGACTGAAATCGCGAGATATTCCTTGCGTACACCTCTGCCATGTTCGCGCGAATGTGAAGATTGCTGAAGTTCACGAGGAGGTACGGTTTCCTTGGGCGTGGCTGAATCCACTCGACCATCACCTCATCGAAGAACGCGCAAATCGCTTCCTCGTCGGCCAGTTCAATTCGGCGCGGGAACCACAAATGCAGAATATTCTCAGCCGATTCATACTCGCCAGCCGCGAGCTTGTCGGTCGTCATGGCCGTTACTCCGGAATCGTCGCATCTACTCGACCGTCTGGCCAGTCGCACGGCTTCGGCGTCGCAGGCGGACGCATCCGTTCGGCCGACTCAGCTGGGGTATTTGCCTGGCCATTCACCGTGTAGCGACCGAGCCCTTCACGACAGCCAGGAGTGCATCACGCTCCAGCTTCGTCACAGCGAGATGAAGAGTAAGAATACGCTTCATGAGCGCATCTTGCTCTCGATCCGTCGGTGGCGACGCGACCCATTGCTCGGTTTTTTGCCAGCAATCGAGAACGCATGCGAGCAGCTCGTCGGTCTTCTCGGACGGCAGCAAGTGCTGCAGATGATGAAAGACCCCCTGGATGGCTTCTCGAACGATCACGAATCGCGCCTCGAACAACAGGTCCGCTTCTCCACGCTGGAGCAGCGAAGGATCGGCGAAACGCGGTCGAAGCGCGTTTTGCGATCGTGAGACCGGTTCCTCTCGTGCCGAACGTGTCGTCATTGGTTTCTTCCGGCGGAGAATATCGAGATAGATCGACCGGGACAAGCAGGAGGACACCGATCCGGTGCCCGTTCGGCGTTCAGGGTGATTGGCAAAATGCCAAAAACACAGCGCAACGGTCGCACAGGGTCATGTCGAGACGGGAATCCCGAAGATGCCGCTGCTCGTGTGCCTCCAGCTCCGTCTTCCGCTTGGTTACGAGACAAACCGGTCGGCCTCGCGCAGCAGGGCCTCGGTCCTCCTCTTATCCTCGGAGAGAAACCAAACTGCCAGGCTTGTAGCCACGGTGCGCAGATTCACGGGCCGCCCGACAAGGATGGCCCGCGAGGCGACGGCAAACCGCGCCGCCGCGAGGCTCTCCACAAACTCGCTGCCGTAGCTATCGGGCAGCTCCCTCTGCACGACGAGGGCGTCGATGTTCGGCCGGGAAGTAAGCCAAGCGCTCGCGCCTCGCGCGTCGGGGGCTTCGAGGACACCGAAAGACCGACTGAGCAGGCGCCACATGGTGTGGCGCGACGCGACCACCGGGTCCACCACGAGCACGATCGGCAACCGAGCTGCATCCAGACTGATCATGGTCCTGCCCCCGGGTTGGCCTTACTCGCGAGCGCGTCTTGTGCCTCATGCTCGTGCCCTGCGCAAGCGACCGAGACCGGTCGTCTGACTATTTCGCGGGCGCAGGGCGACGGGGTCGTGGGACTCGTTATTTGCAAAATGCCAAAAAGAGTTTGGTCACCTCGTCGTAACCAAAAGTCCGAAGTCGCGAGTGGTGCCCACGCCACCAAAAACGCCTGGCGCTGATCGTCCCGATCGGAAGGCATTGCGCCAAGTCCAAGGCGCTTCGCTTCCTCCAACTGCCAGCCCAAATCGAAGCTTTCCCCAAGACTCACTTGTGCTTCACTGTGAGTGTCTTACTTGTCGAGCACGGCACGTTCAGCCGAAGACGCACTCGTCTCCGCAGTTGCTCGGCTCCGTGTCGTGCCGCTGTAATAAGGATATTCCACGGTATTTGTGAAGTGTGACCAAATCGGCAACAACGATGGCGAAGACTTCCAGTCGGTGCAGCGCTCCCACGATGGTGGAAAAGACGTCTCCCCTTGCCTCGTTTGCAGAGCTCAACATCGCCGCCCCATGGCACACCGGTTGCGTTGGCCTAGCTCTCTTGGGGGGCGTAGCCGCCCTGTGGTCCGTCATGCAGAGCGAAGGGATCGCGGAAACACCGAGAGAGTCAGGGGGGGCAATTCATGTCACGACCGGAGAGAGCAAGACCAAAGAGCGGCGCCGAGGGGAAGAGGCTCCTCCCGACCGAAGCGCCAGTGACGTCGAAGTTGCACGATTCGGGCGTCCGGACGGTCCTCGACCGCGGCGCGGTCGAGGAGGATGTGTCGTGTCTCGTGGCGGAGTACGTCGCGGGCCAACGTGTCCCGCGGACGGAGTCAGAGCGGCTCCCTCGCCGGACCGTGAAGCTGGGCGGCCTGGCAAGGCCTGAACGGCATTCCAATCGGGGCCTCCGCACGCGACGACCCGAAGGCAAGGACCTTGCGGGCCTGGACGTGATCCTCGACCGGGCGTTGAGCTCGCTGTGGATGGCCTACCAACCCATCGTACAAGCGGCGACGGGTTCGCTCTTCGGGTACGAGGCTCTGCTGCGCAGTGACGACCCGGCCCTGCCGGGCCCGGACGCCTTTCTCGATGCAGCCGAGCAGCTCGGGCGAGTTTACGACGTTGGTCGCGCCGTTCGTCGCAAGGCGTCGGAGCCCATGCATCGTTTGCCGCTCCCGACCCTGCTCTTCGTCAACCTTCACGCCGTTGAGCTCATGGATGAAACACTTACTTCTCGGTCCGCTCCCCTCACGGCGATAGCATCGCGGGTTGTTTTGGAGATCACTGAACGTGCCTCCCTGGAGTCGATAGATGACGTGCCCTCTCGGGTGGCGCGGCTCCGAGAGCTGGGGTTTCGGATCGCCATCGATGACCTCGGAGCGGGCTACTCTGGTCTGACGAGCGTGGCTCGACTCGAACCCGAGTTCGTGAAGCTCGACATGTCGCTCGTACGCGACGTTCACAAGAGTCCGGTGAAACGAAAGCTCGTGCGATCGATGACGGCCCTCTTCAAGGATATGGGCGTCACGGTGGTCGCCGAGGGCATCGAGGTCGTCGAAGAGCGAGACACCCTCGTCGAGTTGGGTTGCGATCTCCTTCAAGGGTATCTGCTCGCGAGGCCGGGAAGGGCCTTTCCAGAGGTGTGCAAATGACAGACCTACCGACGTTTCGGCCGCCGTTGCATGCCAAGTCCGTCCGGGTAGGCAGCTGCGAGCTGTGCTGCGAACTAGGGACGGGAGGCATGGCGACTGTCTATCTTGGCATTCACCGCGGCGCACAAGGGTTCGAGAAGATCGTGGCGGTGAAGCGGCTTCTGCCGGGCCTCTGCGCGGACCCCCATTACGTCGCGATGCTCGCCGACGAAGCTTGGGTGTCGTCGAATGCCAATCACCCGTGCATTCGGGACGTTTTCGACCTCGGGATGGCGGACGACGGTATGCCGTACCTGGTGATGGAATTTCTCGCTGGAGAGCCGTTGTCACGAGTGTACGTTGGCATGCGCGATCAGCCGCACCTTCTCCGGACGACGCGTCACCATCGCGTCGTGTCTCGCATCATCGCGAACTGCTGTCAGGGGATTCACGCAGCTCACGAGCTGTCGGACCAACAGACACCGCTGGATGTCGTTCACCGCGATCTCACCCCGCAGAACCTGTTCGCCTTGCACGATGGAACGGTCCGGGTGACGGACTTCGGAATCATGCGGGCACGGGTGCGGCGTCAGCGCCCGAGCGGCCAGACCGTGCTCAAGGGCAAGACCGCCTACATGTCGCCCGAGTACCTGGCCCGCAAACCATATGACCGGCGCAGCGATGTGTGGACTCTCGGCGTCGTGCTCTGGGAGCTACTGACGGGGCTGCGCCTCTTCCGGAGGCAGAGCGAGGCCGACACGTGCGGCGCCGTTCAACGCGGGCCGGTCCCTCCCCCTTCGTCCCTCTTTTGCAACATCGATCGAAGTCTGGATGACATCGTCGCCAAGGCGATGGCCCGAGACGTCGATGAACGCTACCCCACCGCCCACGAAATGGCACAGAACCTCGAAGCCTATCTCGCGTGCAGCGGCAGCGCCGTTCAACCATCGGATGTCGGCGGGTGGCTGCGGGAGATCCTGCCGGATTCTCGACCGACGCTGACGGCGCTCGTCGAAGCGACGCGCAGCCACGGCTTTCGGCCGCGAGACGTCTCTCGTCGGGCCACGGAGGCTGGCCAAGATGCCGGAACCGATCTCGGCGGCAGAGGCCCGGTCACGACATTCTAATCGATGCCCTCTCCTGCAGGCAGGACGCCGAGCTGAGTCGGCGTCAGTCGGGCATCGGCGCGACGAGGGTCACGCCACGAATCACTCTTCTTCGGCCTTGTCGAAGAGGGCGCTCATGTCGAGTAGGGCGCGATGGAGGAGCGCTCCAGTCGATCCGCCGATTCCCACCCTCCCGTCGCGAAGCACGTCCACGGCCGTTTTCGCCTGAAGGAGAGACTGGCCAAGATGCCGCTTGAACGCATCGGATTTCTTCCTTTTCCCGGTCTCGCTTGCGGCGGTGCGCTCTCGCCACCCCTCGCTCCACGACGAGACCGCGCCCGCAATCGCATCGTCCAAACATCGGTTCAATGTGTGAAATTCGTCGACCGTCAGGGTAACGCTACGCTCCTCCGCGAGCTCGGTGACCGCCTGACAGATGTCTCCGTAGTCGTGCACGACTTGTTCGATGGTGAACCCAAACTTGAGCAGGGTCCGGCCGTGCACCGCAGCGCTCTTCGCGATGGCCGCAGTCGTGGGATGGTGTCCCTCGGTCGATCCGTCAGTCCTCTCGCCCGTAACCGACTCCGCCAGCGCGGCGGAGAGGTGGGCCAAGAAGACCGGCACTCCCTCCTCGAGCTCGGTTGGATCGATGGGTGGGGAAGACCGATTCGAGACCTTGGCCCGGGTGCGCTTGATGAGCTCTTCGCGATTGTCGTTGAGAAACTGGTTGAGAGTCATGTGAGCATGCCCGTCGAACCCGACCCCAAGTACCGGTCGCGCGCAGCCCCATCGCCGATTGCGCCGTGTCGGTCGACACCGCCTAGAAAGCAAGAACCGTGCGCTAGCTTCGGACAGCGATTTGCCGCATGGCGGTTGGGTACGGACCTAACGAGGCCTTGTTTGATTTCGCTATTTGCGAAGCGAAGTGCATCCGCGCCCGCAGTCCGAGCTCGCGCTCATCCCAACGCCGCTAGAGCCCGGACCATACGGCATCACGCTTGCACCGACCTTCGGAACGGAGAGCGCGACTCCTCTGTGAGCGACGCGCTCCGAAAGAAGTGCCCTCATGACTGGTCGACCCATCCACGTTGCCTCCGCGCTGACCCTCGTCCTAGGAGCGCTCTTTGTCGCTTCGGCAGTGCGCGCCGATGACGTGAGCCCCGTTCTCCCGACGTCCTTACCCCCCGTGGCGGTCGAACCCGCGCTGACGGCCGACACAGTGACGACACCGACGGAGAGAACTGGCCCGGAAATGAGGGCGATCACCGGAGGGATCTTCACCTTCGGCGTCTCGTATGGGTTCGCCATCGGCGTCGCATCGACGAGCGGGCATCAGGGCGACAGCCACTTGTACGTGCCGATCGTCGGTCCATGGCTGGACCTCGGAGACCGAGGACACTGTCCGCAGGCGGCCTCGTGCGGCAACGAAACGGCATACGGCGTGCTCATCGTCACCGACGGCGTCTTGCAAGCCATTGGCGCGCTCTTTGTTGTCGGCAGCTTCGTGTTTCCCACGACGCGCAACGTCACGACGATGACCGCCACCGCGACGATGGCACCGACCGTCCAGATCACGCCCGTGGAATACGCGCACGGCGGTCTGGGGCTCGCTGCGATCGGACGGTTCTAAACACAACCACCCCGCCGGGCATCGACCCGCGTGGACGGCGCTTGCCCCCGCCACGGGCGCTGGGTTTGGTCTGCGTCTTGCGTATCTGGACGAGCATGGAGAGCTTACTCGTCCTGTCCGACGTGCACCTCGGCAGCGATCTGAACGACTTCGGCCTTCCGATCCGTCGCTCGCGTCGCGTCGACGAGGATCTCGTCAAGCTCATCGCCCACTATCGGACGGTCGTACCTCCGATCGACCGCTGGCACCTCGTCGTCGCTGGCGACTTCATCGACTTCGTCGGGATGACGGTGCGCGCCGACGGGGTAGAGCTGGCGACGGAGCGCAGCGAAGAGGAACGCGAGCACGGCCTCGGCAACGCCGTCGACCACGTTCGCGTCAAACTACGTTTGGTGGTCGAACGCCACCGCGACGTGTTCGATGCACTCGCCGGCTTCGTCGCCGACGGTCACGCGCTCACGTTCATCCACGGCAATCACGATCTCGAGTTCCACTGGGACGCGGTGAAGGACGACCTTCGCGCGCTGCTCCTCGCGCGGGCGTCCGCTGCGCAGAACGATGCGATCGATGGTTCCGCGTTCGACGGGCGGATAACGTTCCGTCCGTGGTTTTTCTACGTCGCGGGGCTCGCGTACATCGAACACGGTCACCAGTACGATGCGTTTTGCGCGAGCCAGTACGTCATGGCGCCTCTCTCGGCGGCGGACCCTCGCCGCATCGCGCGCAGCGTTTCGGACGTGCTCCTGCGCTTCGTCGTCCGGCCGACCCGTGGCATGCACGAGTACGGGCACGACAAGCACGGCGTCGCCCATTACCTCGCGTTCGCCGTGAAGCTGGGCCTGATCGGGCTCTTGCAACTTGCTCGGTGTTACACGAGGGCGATCGGCGAGCTCTTTCGACTTCGGCGGGAGCAGCTCTCCGGTGCGTCCAGTGGGCCTCGGGGGGACCACGATCGCGCGATCGCCCTCCTCGCGGGGACGACGCGGGCTGGCGTCGAACGAATGAGCGCACTCGCGTCGCTGCAGGTGGCTCCGGTGATTCGCACCATCCGCGGCATTCTGGCGAGCGTCCTGCTCGACCGACTCGCGCTCGGGTTCGTCGCCGTGCTTTCGCTTCTCGTCGTTCTCGTCCTGACGATCGTGCAGGTGGTTCATTCGTGGTGGGTGGGGCCGTGCATCGGGCTTGCGTGGGCGCTCGGGCACCGCCAGCTTGCGAAACAGCGGACCGTGGACCCCGGTGAGCGAATGATCGAACGCGCCGCCTCTCTTGCAACGCTCTTCCCCGCCGCGTTCGTCGTCATGGGTCACACTCACACGCCCGCGAAGATGGCAATCAACGACGGAGAGGCAACCTACATCAACGTCGGCTCGTGGGCCGAGGAGGAGGGGGACGCCGGCGAGCCCGCGGACGACACCTACCGCGCTGCACGCACGCACCTCCTCATTCGCCGCGGCGAAGAGGGGGCCGTCGCTGAGCTCCTCGCATGGGATGGGGACGCACCGCGAGACTTCAGCCCAGCGTGAATCCACGCTCTCTCGGGCATGAAAGTAGAAGCGGGCATCCCCCGCCCTAGGGGGAGCACGGAACGGAGGGGGCGCTCGAGGTGGAGACGCGCTCTACCTCGCCCGAGCCGGCGAATTTATGGATCATGTCTCTCAATTCGTTGGCGTCGAACGGTTTGTTCATCCGTTCGTTGGCGACGCGATCGAGAAATGTGTGGGCCTCTGGAGTGAAAGCTCCTGCGGTGAGAAATACGACCCTCGGTGCGATGCTCGGCCGGACCTTCACAATCTCCCGATAAAGCTCCATGCCCGACACACCTGGCATCATCAGGTCGGACAGCACCACGTCGAAGGTCTCCCCGGCGGCGAGAAGGTCCAGTGCATCCCTGGCGTTGTTGACGACTGTGACGTCGTCATGCGCCAGGATACGGCGGATCGCAAAGCCAACGGCCGGCTCGTCGTCGACGACGAGCACCCTCGTGGAGCGCGCTGCACTTGGCTTGACGTGGCCGTTCAGCGGGGGCACTGACGGCCGGGTCGAGCTGGACGGCGGTAGAATCACCCGGAAAGCGGTCCCGCGTCCCAACTCACTCCGAGCCGAAAGCTCGCCACCCATTGCAGCCACGATGTTGTGGCTGATCGCGAGACCCAGTCCCGTTCCAATTCCGATCGCCTTGGTGGTGAAGAAGGGATCGAAGATGCGGTCGAGAAGGGCTGGGGGGATGCCGGAGCCGGTGTCACGAACCTCCACGACCGCCCGGCCATCGGGATCCGTCGACGTGACGATGCGGATTTCGTTGACGTCCATGTTCCCTTCTGGGAAGGCCTGAGCCGCGTTCACGAGAAGGTTGATGAATACCTGTCCTAGCCGGGCGTCATCGGCGTCGACGAGAGGCACCTTGCCGTACTCCTTGACGAGCCGGGCGCGGTGGCGAATCTCGTTGAAGGTCATGTCGATTGCCAGATCAATCACGGGGACAAGGTCGATGACGCTGGGTCTCTCCTCGTCGATCCTGGAAAACGACTTCAGCCCGCGGACTATCTTCGTGACCCGCGCGATACCCGTACGAGCTTCGAGGAGCATCTCTTCCATCTCTCTCATTCGACCCGACGGCAAACCATCTCCCATTTTGCGAATCTCTTCGATAGTCATGTCGACATTGGCCACGACAAAGCTCAAAGGATTGTTGATCTCGTGTGCGACGCCCGCGGCGAGGGTACCCACCGCAGCCATTCGATCGGCAAAAACGAGCTGCTTCTGGAACTTCGCTTGAACCGCCTCCGCGTTTTTTTGGGCGGTGAGATCGCGGAAAACGAGCACGGCCCCATTGACCGTCCCGTCGTCGGTCCTGATTGGCGCGCAGCTGTCCGCAATTGGGATTGCGGTACCGTCCCGTCGGACGAGCCGAGTGTTCTTCGGAAGTGACACGACAATGCCCTCCCGGAGCGCTCGCTCCACCGGGTTCCCGACCTTGACGTGGGTGTCACCGTCGACGAGCGGCAGGACTTCGTCGAGAGATCTGCGTCTGGCTTCGGCGAGGTCCCACCCGGTGAGGCGCTCCGCGATAGGGTTCATTCGAACGATGTCGCCCAGCAAGTCCGTCGCGATGACGCCGTCGCCGATGCTGTTGAGCGTGGTCGCCAGGCTCTCGGACAGTTCCCGGAGCTCTTCCTTGGTTGCCTTGGCCTCGGCGACACGGAACGCGATACTCGCCGCGGTTCGATGCGCCACCGAGAGACGACTCCGCAGCTCGTCGTCGCCAAGTGATTCTAGGAGGAGGTCGTCGGCGCCTGATTCGAGGAGCAGCCGGCCGTCCTCCGGTCGGTCGCTCGTGACGGCAACGAGGATGGCATCGCGACCGGTCGCGGCGGCACGAAGTCGCCTGCACGAGTCGGCGACGATCTGGCTCGAGGCGCCGCCCACGATGACAACGGAGGGGCATTCGGCCTCCATCAACCGCAGGGCTTCGGATGGGTCGTGTGCCGTGCAGAATGTCTGCGGCATGTCGGGCAGCGTTTGCATCGCGACCTTGGCGAGTCGATCGGCCAGCGCACAGAATAGGATCTTCATCGGTAACGTCTCCCCCTCAGGTCTTCGCGACGTGACTCCGCAACTTTCGCGCCGCTGCCCGCGCATCATTCCCGCCGAAGGGCCTCGACTACAGGCCCGAATTGCTCTGCATTGTGGGCGCTGAGTCCGGAAAGCAGCTCGTGCGCACGAAGGATGAGCCCGTGCGCTCCGGAGTCGCCCTTGCCCTGGCGGGCGGTCATTCCAGGTGGCAGCGGCCGCGCGCGATCGACGATTGCCGAGAGTACCTGGGTCATCGACAGCTCCACGAGAAGACGACGAATTGTCTCCGGCACGCTCTGGATCCGAAGCCACGTGCATGGGGTGGCTCGTGTGACCAGCTCGTGCAGCGTTCCGAGAATCGTACTGTCGAGCATGGTACAGGCACCGAGGTCGATGACCGCGCTGCCACCGGCGTCGAAGGCCTCGAGGCATTCTTTGCGAAGGGAGGGGCCGTCCTTCCACTCGGCATGGCCGTGAATTGCGATCCACGTCGTACCGCCGTGGCAACCAATGCGGAGGAGCGACTCGGTGTGGGCCACTGATGGCGACGTCGCTTGGTCGGCGTCCACGGTCGAGGTCCCACCGTTGGCCGTGAGCAGCAACAGAGTGACGTCGTCGTCGCAGGTGCCGCCGCGCTCCGTCAATGCGAGGAGCTTCTCGATCGCCGTGCCACCATCCTTGGCCTCGGCACTCACCGTCCCCAGGACTGAGTCGAGGTCGGGGCCTCCCTCGGGCAACGAGTCCGTAAGGCCGTCCGTATAGAGGAAAAGGCGATCCCCGAGCGCAAGGGACACCTGGCGTTCTTCGAAGGTGGCGTCCTGTCCCAATCCGAGCGCGGGTCCAGTCGTGGCTACCCGCTCGATAGCCCCCGTTCTCCGGACCAGAAGCCCCGGTGGATGACCGGCCGATGCGATGAGCACCGTGCGCTCTACGATGTCGATAAGTGCGAATATCGCCGTGACGAACAGGCCGGAGGCTCGGCATTCATCCAAGAGGTCGCGATTCAGGTCGGCGAGCATGCCGGCGGGTGTCCGTCGGGCATTCCCTGGTTCGAGAAGGCGAAGCCGCTGGTTGAAGAGTACCGCCAGGAGCGCCGCGCTCACTCCATGCCCGGCTGCGTCGGCGACGTAAACAACGAGGTGCCGATCGTCGAACACCTTGGCCCCGTAAAGATCGCCCCCGATCGTATTGCTGGGCCGGTAGCCGACGTTGAGCTGCACCCCCTCGATGATTGGCAGCGCACTCGGCAAGAGCGCCCGCATGATCCGTTCGGCACGGTGAAGGTCCTGGTCGAGCATCGACCGCTGTTCGCGAAGGACCTCGTAAGCTTTCTCGAGCTTCCGGAGACTCTCGGCAAGCCGGACATTGTTGTCCGCGAGCCCGCGCGCCAGAGTTGCGCGCTCTGCGACGAGTTGCTGGTGGCGCATCGCGTTGCCCACCACTGTTCGAAGCTGCATCGGCAGGACCGGCTTGCAGATGAAATCGAACGCGCCGAGCTTCAAGGCTTCTGCAGCCGCGTCGAAGGTGTCCTGACCGGAGACCACCACCCATGCTGGGCCCGGGCAGTGATCCTTCGCCCACCGCATGAGATCGAGCCCATTCAGACATGGCATGCCGAGATCGCACACCACGACGTCGATGTCGGATCTACGCAGGATCTCCCGCGCGGCGACGCCGTCTTCCGCTTGCAGCGGAGCATAGTCGGACAGGGCCCGGACATGCGCTCGCAGGACCGCTCGGTCGTCGTCCACGAGCAGCAGGCGAGTGCTCGCCGATTCCGGTTCCATAATCCCCCCGATGAATGATTCGCCGCGATGGCGGCTATTGATCATACGCGCCTTCGAGGGAGGGGCGCGCACCATTCGAGCAGCGAGCGTGAAGAACCGACGGCATTCGCATTTCGACTCTGTCTTTTGCTTTTTGCGAAATGAGGCACTTGCATCCTGCCGTGGACTCCTACCTACGCCCTGACGCCCCCTTCGATCGCAAATGAGTCATGTCGCAATGCGGCAGAGTGCGCGCCGAGTGGCTATGATGTCCCTCGATGCAGTCACGGGTGCTGGTAGTCGACGACGACGCGCAGATGCGCGAGGCGCTGGAGTTGGTCTTCTCGGCGGACGGCCACGCTTGCGAGTTCGCGGCCAACGCGAGTGCCGCACTGGAGATCGTCGAGCGCCAGACTTTCGACGTCGTCGTCAGCGACGTCCGGATGGACGGCATGGACGGTCTGGAACTGCTGGACCGCTTCAAGCGCAGCCATCCGGCCTTGCCGTTCATCGTCATCACCGCGAGGGGCGCGATCCCCGAGGCCGTCGATGCCGTCAAGCGTGGCGCGTTCGAGTACATGGTCAAGCCGTGCGACGCAGACCAGCTGCGGAGCATCGTCGCGAGCGCCCTCGATGGGCGACGCCACCCCGGCGAGAGCGCTCGACTGACCGAGCGGCCTACCGCGATCGGCAAACCGGAGCTCGTCGGCGCCGGAGCGGCGATGCGAACT
>Ga0182018_10000182_pt1 | contig 82665 bp, 76 predicted proteins | sample 812P2MmetaG_FD_120490 | JGI IMG/M metagenome (GOLD analysis project Ga0182018, IMG submission 120490) | Permafrost microbial communities from Stordalen Mire, Sweden - 812P2M metaG | ecosystem: Environmental > Terrestrial > Soil > Wetlands > Permafrost | place: Sweden: Stordalen | collected... | reverse complement strand
GCGCGCCGCCGGCGAGCAAGTGGCGCTGGCGACGGTCACGGAAACCTGGGGCAGTTCGCCGCGGCCCGCCGGCAGCCAGATGGCGGTGACGAAGTCGGGCCGCATGGCCGGCTCGGTGTCCGGCGGCTGCATCGAAGGCGCGGTCGCCGAGGCGGCGATGAAGACGCTGGAAACCGGCGTGCCGCAACTGCTCGACTTCGGCGTGACGCACGAACGGGCGTGGGAAGTCGGCCTCGCCTGTGGCGGCAAGGTCAAAGTCTTCGTGGAGAAGCTATCGTGACACCAGACGTCCTTGGCGCGCTGGAACACGCGCGCACGGAAAAGCGTCCGGTCGTGGTGGCGACGAAGCTACCGTCCGGCGATCAGTGTTTGCTGCCCGATCCGTCCGCGCCCGACTCGCTGAACGAAATCGCGCGTCAGGTGCTGATCTCCGACGTCAGCGGCACGCACAAGATCGACGGCGAGGATTGGTTCCTGCACGCCTATAATCCACCGTTGCGCCTGGTGATCGTCGGCGCGGTGCATATCGCGCAGGCGCTGGTGCAATTCTCCTCAGCGTGCGGCTACGCCACGACAGTGGTCGATCCGCGGCGGTCGTTCGCTTCGGACGAGCGGTTTCCCAATGTGACGATTTCCAGCGCCTGGCCGGACGAGGCGATGGACGAGTTCAAACCGGACAGCCGCACGGCGGTCGTTACCCTGACGCACGATCCGAAGCTGGACGATCCGGCGCTGGACCGGGCACTGAAATCCGGCGCGTTTTATATCGGGGCGCTTGGCTCTCGCCGCACCCACGCGGCGCGGTTGAAGCGGCTGCGCGAACTGGGTCATACCGATGAGGAAATGACTCGCATCCGCGGCCCGGTCGGCCTGAATATCGAGGCGGTGACGGCGCCGGAAATCGCCGCGTCGATCATCGCCGAAATCATCGCGGTCCGCCGCGGCGCGCCTCTGCCGGCCAAACCTGCTCCCAACGCTCCCGCATCATGAAGTTTGGTCCGATGCCGCTGGACCACGCCCGCGGCGGCATCATGGCGCATAGTCAGCGTGTCGGGGAAACGATGATCCGCAAGGGCTCGTTGCTGGATGACGCGGCGATTTCGGCCTTGCGCGATGCCGGCCGCTCGGAAGTGATTTGCGCGATCCTGGAACCCGGCGACGTGCCCGAGGATGTCGCCGCCGATCGCCTCGCCACGCCGTTGGTCTCACCGCTGATCGCCCGGTCCCGCGCCGCGACGGGACGGGTCAATTTGTTGGCCGAGGTGCCGGGTTTGCTGCGCGTGCAAACCGCGATGATCGATCAGTTGAACTCGATCGACGAGGCGCTGACTCTCGGCACATTGCCCGATTACGCCGTCGTTGCGCCGAAGGATCTGATCGCGACCATTAAGATCATTCCATTTTCAGTCCCTGGCACCGTGCTGGCGGTCGCGGAGACGTTGGCACGGCAGAACGGTTCGCCGATGACGTTGCATCCATTTCGGCATTTGCGGGTCGGCCTCGTGGCCACCGAGTTGCCGGGTTTGAAGGACAGCACCACCGACAAGACGATCGCGGTGACCGAGCAGCGGATTACCCAACTGACAGGGTCGTTGCTGCCTCCGGTACGTTGCCCGCACGATGAGGAAGCGATCGCGCGCGCGTTGGAGGGATTGCTCGCGGCGGGCGCGGACATGTTGCTGGTGGTGGGTGCCTCGGCTGTGCTGGACCGGCGCGATGTCGGTCCCGCCGGGATCGTGCGCGCGGGTGGAGAAATTGTGCATTTCGGTATGCCGGTCGATCCCGGCAATCTGATTTGCGTCGGCAGGATCAACGGGAAACCGGCGCTGGTGTTGCCGGGATGCGCGCGCAGCCCGAAACTGAATGGAATCGATTTCATCCTGACCCGCCTGTTCGCCGGGTTGAAGGTAACCAGCGCGGACATCATGCGGATGGGCGTTGGCGGGCTGTTGAAGGAGTTCGACAATCGGCCGCTGCCCAGGGAAAAGGCGCCGGCGACGCCGAGGTCGGGGGCGGCGCCGCGGAGTGCTCCGACGATCGCGGCGATCGTGCTGGCCGCCGGGCGCTCTCGCCGGATGGCGCCGCACAACAAGCTGCTGGTGACGGACAAAGCGGGCAAGCCGATGATCGCGCGTGTCGTGGACAACGTTTTGTCCTCCAACGCCCGCCCGATTTTGGTCGTCACCGGCCACATGGCTGAACAGGTGGAGACGGCCTTGGGCGGCCGTCCGGTTCGTTACGTGCATTCACCGGACTACGCGGGGGGCCTGGCCGAAAGCCTGAAATCCGGCATCGCCGCGGTGCCGCCGGAGTCCGCCGGTGCGATCGTTTGTCTTGGCGACATGCCGCTGGTGACCGGGCGAATGATCGACCGCTTGCTGTCGATGTACGATCCCGAGGAAGGACGTTCGATCGTGCTGCCGACCTTCCGCGGCAAGCAGGGCAATCCGATGATCTGGGACCGTAAATACTTCGCCGAGATCCTGGCGATCAGCGGGGATTCCGGCGCGCGCTTCCTGGTTGGGAAGCACGCGGACCAGGTCTGCGAGGTCGAGATGGCCGACGACGCGGTGTTACGGGATTTCGATACGACCGAAAGCCTGAGCACGTTGCCACCGAAGATGCGGCCGGAGGGAATTCACTAGTGCCCAGAATCGGTGGAGCGCCATACATCGACCCCTGTCATTGCGAGCGAAGCGAAGCAATCTCCCGGTTCCCCGCTGATGGAGATTGCTTCGCTTCGCTCGCAATGACAGGGGAGAGCGACACTGACTCGTGTTTCAGTGATAGTGGGTACTAGAGTATGCCCATCTGCGAAGCGGATCCGTGGCGGTTTCAATATTTCGAGGACATTCCTTGTCCGGACGATGTCCTGATCTCGACGGAAGATCCCGATTCCTGGACCTGGTATCCTGCCCACCGCTGGATTTATGACAAGCTGGCCGTCGCGCTTTCGCAAGGGCTCGACGCCGCGCCGCATGGTGTGATGCCGCCGTCTTTTCCGGTGTTCTCAAAGCCGATCACCAACCTGCGCGGCATGGGCACCGGGAGTCAGGTCATCGCGTCGGAGTCGGAGTATAAAGCCGCGCTGACCGCCGGGCATTTCTGGTGCACGCTGCTGACCGGCGCGCATGTCTCCTCGGATGTCGCGCTGGTCGATGGCCAGCCGCGATGGTGGCGGCACACCACCGGCGCGACGTCGCCCGGTGGAACGTTCGACTATTGGCACATTCGCGCCGAAGCGATGCCGGAAATCGAGACGTGGTGTGGCGATTGGGCTCGCAAGCATTTGCGCGGCTATACCGGCATGGCGAACTTCGAAACGATCGGTGGCCGCATCATCGAGGGACATTTACGCTTCGCCGATCAATGGCCCGATCTTTACGGTCCCGGATGGGTAAGCGCGGTGATCGAGCTGTACTCCCATGGGGTGTGGAATTACCCGGACGCCGGACGGACGGACGGATTTAGTGTCGTGCTGTTCCTGCCGCATGGTCCGCTGTATCGCCACCCTCCGGCGGATATCGTCGACACCGTGCGCGGCATGGATGGCGTCTCCAGCGTGCAAATCACGTTCCATGAGGACAAGGATCCGGCGCATCACGCCATGCCGCCGGGTGGGTTCCGCGTCGCGATCGTCAATGCGACGAATCTGGCGGCGGGACGCGAGGGACTGGAGAAGTTGCGACACGCGATCATTCAGGCATCCGGCCTGCCAATCTGACCTCCCGTCATTGCGAGCGACGCGAAGCAATCTCCCTCCCCCACTGATGGAGATTGCTTCACTTCGCTTGCAACGACAGGGGAGGGAACACAAGCGTCGCCGCTGCCAGCGAATACTGGTTGAAGCGCTCCATGGAATCGCGTTAACCGTTCATCAATCAATTTCAACGATCAACGGGGACCTCATGCGCACACACATGCTCATCGCGACACTATGCCTCGCCATCCCGGCCACCGCCGGAGCGCAATCGCTCGCGCGCGGTAAATACATCGTCGAGCGCACCAGCATGTGCCACGACTGCCACACGCCGCGCGACGACAAGGGACAGTTGATCATGTCGCAAAGCCTCCAGGGCGCGCCGATCGGCTCCAAACCCATCCATCCCATGCCCTGGGCTGATTTCGCCCCGCCGATCGCCGGCATCCCACCCCATTTCACGCCACAACAAATGGTGACCTTCCTGGAAACCGGCAAACGCCCGGACGGATCCATGCCGCTTCCGCCAATGCCGCCCTATCGCTTCTCCGCTGAGGACGCCCAGTCGGTGATGGAATACCTGCGCGCCATGAAGCATTGAGAGCGGATTGCGCGCGGGATGCCTCGCCGTTGTTCTGAGTCTGCTGACCGTCTCGGCACCGCGTGCGGCCGAGCTCAAATTCGCGACGTGGAATCTCAACTGGCTCACGTCGCGTGAAGCCGGCCTCCCAGCCGACGTCAAACTCCGCCAGCAGGACGATTTCGACCGCCTGCGCGCCTACGCACTGGAACTGAACGCCGACGTGATCGCGGTCCAGGAAGTGGACAACGCGGAAACCGCCCGGCGCCTGTTTCCGCCGGAGACCTGGTCTGCTCACATGAGCCGTGATCACGTCCGGCAACGGGTCGGCATCGTGGTGCGCCGCGGCCTGCATTACGACGTCAATGCCGACGTGACCGCGATCGCACTGGATCCGATCGCGCACCTGCGCAGCGGCGTCGATATCACGCTGGATCCGCCTTCCGGTCCGTTACGCGTTCTCGCGGTCCATCTGAAGCAAGGTTGCCAGTATCTCGCTTTCGGCGAGGCGCCGCACATCACCTGCGTGACGCTGATGGCGCAGTTCCATATCGTCGCGCAATGGATTGCCGCGCGTCATGACGAGGGCGTGCCGTTTATAGTGCTCGGAGATTTCAATCGCGACCTGGACAAGCAAGATCCATTCATCAGGACATTCAACGCCGCGGCGCCGCTGACCCGTGCCACCGAGGGGTTCAGCAGTCCCTGCTGGGGTCACGAGTCCTTCATCGATCACATCCTGATCGGTGGTCCGGCGCGGGACTGGGTCAAGCCGAACAGCATGCATGTGCTGACCTATCGGGAGACCGGACCGGAGTGGAAGGAACGGCTATCGGACCATTGTCCGGTCTCGGTGCGCCTGGCATTGCCCGATTGACTCCGCCGGTTCGCGGGTCTGCCATGCCACCAACGCGGGAGGCACGCATGCTCAAAGAATTACCCCTTCGGATGCATCACCACGCATACGCGGTCAAAGACCAGGAAGCGAACCGCCATTTCATCGAGGACATTCTGGGCATTCCGCTCGTCGCCACCTGGTGCGAGCGCACCTTCCGCCCCGAGGTCGGCCGCGAGGTCGATTACTGCCACACCTTCTTTGAGATCGCCGACGGCGGCGCGCTGGCCTTCTTCCAGTTCGCCGACGAGGAGACGTTCGAGAAAAACCGCGCGATCCTTCAGGAAGTTGGCGGGTCCTGGCACATGGCGCTGAAGGTCACTCACGCCACGTTCGACGAGCTGCAACGCCGCTGCGAAACCGCTCAGGTTCCTGTCCGCACAATCGATCACGGCTATTGCCTGTCCATGTACCTGAAAACCCCGGACGGATTGCGGCTGGAATTCACCGTGGACGCTCCCGAGGCGGACAAAATCGCCGCGATGCGCCGGGCCGACGCCCACGCCGAACTGGCACGCTGGCTGGCCGGCGACCGGCGGACCAACAACGGCGACCGGCCGCACTGAACCCGGATGGTCGCGGGACAATCGCTCGAGCCAGGAAGCGCGAGGGCTCCGCCCTCGGACCCGCCAGGAGGCTTTGCCTCCTGGACCTCCAGCAAAGGGCGAGGCCCTTTGCAATCTGTCAATTGGGAAGGTGTGTGAGGAGGGCCAACTCGGACCTTGCCAGGTCACGGTTGGCCCTCCTCACACACCTTCCCAAATTAATGGTTCCAAGGGATCTCATCCCTTGGCGGAGTTCCAAGAGGCAGCGCCTCTTGGTGGGGTCCGGGGCAAAGCCCCGGCCTTCCTGGTTCAAGCGATTGCCTCGCGACTTGTCTCGGCCCCGCTTGTCCTGACCCGGACGGTCCCCTAGGTTCCGCCGCCTGACCAAAGGGGACCCCTCGCCATGGCCAAAATCCTGATTGTTCACGGCGCCGGCATGAACATGCGCGGCAAAGTACAGACCGAGATCTTCGGCAAGATGACGCTGCCGGAATACGACGAGAAAATCCGCGGCTACGCCAAAGAACTCGACCTGGACATCGAGATCTTCCACTCGAACATTGAAGGCGAGGTCGTCAACAAATTCTATGCCGCCAACGAGTCCGGCGTCGATGCCGCGATCTTCAATCCCGCCGGGTTTTCCCGCGGCTACCCGGCCCTGACCGCCGCGATCGCCCAGAGCAAGTTCCCGACGATCGAAGTGCACATCTCCAATCCGGTGCGCCGCGGCCCCATATCCGACACCGCGCAGGTCAGTCAGGGAATGGTCACCGGATTTGCAGTGGCGGGTTACTACCTTGCGCTGCGCGGATTGAAGGACATGCTCGCGGCGAAATGATGTTGGACAGTGCGGTAGGTTTGGGGTTCACGTTCCAGAATCTGGCGGAACGTGACGGATTGATGCGGCTGGATCAGACGTTTCTGCGATGTCTGGAGGCAGCCGAGCCGGCATTGCATCTCCGTTTGCTGGCCGCCCGCGCCGCGCCCGACGCGTTGCCTGCGAAAGACGAGTCAGCGCTGATCATCGATCTCGGGCCGCATCTGGACGCGTTCGTCGGCGAGTTGTTCGGCACCGAGGCGGAACTCGAGACTCTGTTGGCGGAGACGCTGGCACTCGACCCGGTGCACAATTGCAAACGCCTGTTCGTGCAACGTCAGGCCGTGAAGAAATACCCCGACCCATCCGCATTCGACGGTCCGGCGTTGAGGCTTGCATTGGAAGCGCGCTTCGGCAGAGCCCTGACCGAAGCCGTCTTCGCGACATCCGTCGCCGCCTGGGAAGCCGACAACGCCACCGACGCGTTGGATGACGCTTTACGCTACGCCTCCTGGGCCACATTGACGCCAGCCGGCCGTGCCGCCCATCGCGCCGATACGATGTTCCGTGTGCCCCAACGTGTCGACCCAATGCATCTGGTTCCGGTTGAAACCATTGTCCGAGACGGCGTCACCATGCTGCGCCTGCCCGAGCATGATTGGCGACATCGTGACGGATTCGCTCTGACCGACCACGGCATGTCGACCCAGGGCGCACTGGATCAGATCAACTACTGCATCTGGTGCCACAACCAGGGCAAGGATTCCTGCAGCAAGGGCCTCGTTGATCGCAAGACAGGCGCGTTCCAGAAGTCGCCATTCGGTGTGACTCTGGCGGGCTGTCCGCTGGATGAGAAAATCAGCGAAATGCACACGCTGCGTGCCGCCGGCCACATTGTCGGCGCCTTCGCCACTATCGCCATCGACAACCCAATGATGGCGGCGACCGGTCATCGGATTTGTAACGATTGCATGAAGGCCTGCATCTATCAGAAGCAAGAACCGGTCGATATTCCTCAGGCGGAAACCAACATCCTGAAGGATGTGCTGGCGCTGCCCTGGGGCTTCGAACTTTATTCCCTGCTGACGCGTTGGAACCCGCTGGACATTCGCCGGCCTCTGCCTCGATCGGACAGTGGCCGCAAGGTGTTGATCGTCGGCCTGGGACCGGCGGGGTTCACCCTGGCGCACCATTTGATGAACGACGGCCATACCGTCGTCGCGGTGGATGGATTGAAGATCGAGCCGCTCGGTTTCGATCCATGCCTGCCGGTCCGCGATGTCGAAACGTTGTTCGAGAATCTCGACGACCGCGTGATGGCGGGATTCGGCGGTGTCGCGGAATACGGCATCACCGTGCGCTGGAACAAGAATTACCTGAAGCTGGTGCGACTGCTGCTGGAACGGCGCGAGACGTTCGCGCATTTCGGCGGCATCCGTTTTGGCGGCGGCGCGACAATGACGATCGACGACGCCTGGCAGATGGGTTTCGACCACATCGCATTGTGCATGGGCGCGGGCAAACCCACGGTGCTGGACATTCCGAACGGGCTGGCGCGAGGCGTTCGTCAGGCCTCGGATTTCCTGATGGCGCTGCAACTGACCGGCGCGGCGAAGACATCATCGATCGCCAATCTGCAATTGCGTTTGCCGGTCGTGGTGATCGGCGGCGGCCTGACCGCGATCGATACGGCGACCGAAAGTCTCGCCTATTACGTTCGCCAGGTGGAAAAGTTCGCGGCGCGTCACGCGACGTTGGCGGCCAATGTAAAGTGGTCGGAAGAAGAGCGCGAAATCGCCAATGAGTTTCTGACTCACGCCGCCGCGATCAAGGACGAACGCGCCGCCGCCACCGCTGAGAACCGGCCGCCTCGACTGGCCGCGTTGCTGGACTCCTGGGGTGGAGCGACCATCGCTTATCGCCGCCGGATGATCGACAGCCCATCCTACACGCTGAACCACGAAGAGGTGGCGAAAGCGCTGGAAGAAGGCGTGCGTTTCGCGGAGGGGCTGACGCCACGCGCGGTCATAGTCGATCGTTTCGGTCACGCCGCGGCGCTGGAGGTCACCGGCGCCGACGGCGCCTCCTTCACACTGCCGGCCAAAGCGATCCTGGTCGCGGCCGGCACACAACCAAACACCGTGCTGGCGCGGGAGGACGGCCGGATCCAACTGGATGGCCGGTACTTCCAGGCGGTAGACGAAACCGGCGCGAAGGTCACACCGGAACGTGGCCTCGCCAAGCCGGCCGAAAACCACGTGCTGATGCACAAGGCCGCCGACGGGCGCTTCATCAGTTTCTTCGGCGATCTCCACCCAAGTTTTTACGGCAATGTCGTCAAAGCCATGGGCGGAGCGCGTCGCGGTTATCCGGTCGTTTCACGTGTGCTGGCCGCCATGCCGGGGTCAGCGATAACCGGCACCGATCTCATCGCGCGTTGCCGCAACGATCTGACAGCGACCGTGCACGCGGTCAATCGCCTGACCCCCACGATCGTCGAGGTCGTCGTTCACGCGCCCGCCGCCGCTCGCGCCTTCCGTCCTGGCCAGTTCTACCGCCTGCAGAACTTCGAGGTGCTGGCACCGCGTGCCGACGACGGTTCAACGGTACTGGGCATGGAAGGCCTCGCGATGACCGGCGCCTGGACCGACAAAGAACAAGGCCTGGTCAGCGTCATCGTGCTGGAAATGGGCGGCAGTTCCGACATTTGCGCCGTGCTGAAGCCTGGCGAACCGGTCATCCTCATGGGACCGACAGGCACGCCCACCGAAATCCCCACCGACACCACGGTCGCTCTGGTCGGCGGCGGCCTGGGCAACGCGGTGCTGTTTTCCATCGGCGCCGCCATGCGAGCCGCCGGATCGAAAGTCATCTATTTCGCCGGATACAAGCAAATCCGCGACCGCTACAAGGTCGAGGAAATCGAACGCGCCGCCGATGTCATCGTCTGGTGCTGCGACGAGGCACCCGGCTTCTCGCCAACCCGAGCCGCGGACAAAGGCTTCGTCGGTAACATCGTCCAGGCGATCAACGCTTACGGCTCGGGTCAGCTTGGCGAGCAGGCGGTGCCGCTGCGCGACGCGACCCACATGATCGTCATCGGCTCCGACCGTATGATGCACGCGGTCGGCGCCGCGAGGCACAAGGAATTGGCACCGCTGTTGAACCCCATCCATACGGCGATCGCGTCGATCAACTCGCCGATGCAATGCATGATGAAAGAAGTCTGCGCGCAGTGCCTGCAGGCCCAGGTCGATCCGGTGACCGGTGAGCGAACTGTCGTGTTTTCCTGCTTCAATCAGGATCAGGTGCTCGATCGCGTCGATTTCTCGGTGTTGCATGAACGGCTGGCGCAGAACGGCACACAGGAGAAATTGACCGCACTGTGGGTCGACCGCGCGCTGCGTCAGACTGGAATGAGAGTGTGATGGCACTGCCGATTGGGCCTGAAGTTGATCCAACCCCGCGGCCATTACCGCCGCGGTCGACGTTACGTGGCCAATACGTCGTGCTGGAACCGTTGCATCAGCGCCATACCGACGAACTATGGCGAGCAGCCCAGTCTCAGGGGTCGGAGGAGAGTTGGACGTATTTGCCGTCGGGGCCGTTCGCGACGCGCGACGCGATGCTCCGCCAGATCAACGACGCCGCCGCCGATCCAGCCCGCGTCACCTGGGCTGTGCGTCCCATCGTCACCGGCGTTGCGTCGGGATGGCTCTCGCTGATGGACATTCAACCCAAAAACGCCGCGATCGAACTGGGCGGCATCTGGTTCGCTCCGGTCATGCAACGCACGCGCGCTTCGACCGAGGCGATGTTTCTGCCATTGAAACTCGCGGCCGACGATCTGGGTTACCGGCGGTTGGTATGGAAGTGCAACGCTCTGAACGGGCCGTCCAAACGCGCGGCGGAACGACTGGGGTTTAGCTTCGAAGGCACGCACCGCATGCACATGGTGGTGAAGGGCCGCCGCCGCGACAGCGACTGGTACAGCATCATCGAGGACGAATGGCCGTCTCGCCGCGACGCGTTGCTGGCCTGGCTATCCCCGGACAACTTCGCCCCCGATGGCACGGCGAAACGCGGCCTGGCGGAAATCCGAGCCCACACCTGACGTCACGGCGGGCCGGCGACTTATCATACTTCATCCCCCGGCCATTTCTCCTTGGTCATCCCCCGGCCGTTTCTCCTTCGTCATCCCCCGGCTTGACCGGGGGACCTCTTCGCGCACCGAACTGGAACGGGTGGCCCGGTCGATTCCCCGATCAAGCCGGGGAGGGCCATGACGTAGGGCTACTGATCGACCATCGACCCATCCGCGTGCGCCCGCATTGATATCGGTCGCGGCCGATACGGAAATTTCCTTTCCACATCCGGCACGAGTTCCACCCCGATCCCTGGCGCCGACGGAATGGCGATGAACCCCTGTTCTTGCTCCGACAGACCAGTCGCCAGGTCGTTGCCAAGCAGTTCCTTTCCGCCATCCAGATCGGGTGTACGTGACGGATACTCCTGAATCGCGAAGTTCGGGATGCACGCGGCGATTTGCAGGCACGCGGCGGTGCTGATCGGCGACAAAGGATTGTGCGGCACGACCCAGGCATCATGCGCCTCAGCCAGAGCGGCGATTTTCTTCGCCCCGGTGATGCCGCCGCACAAACACACATCGGGCCGCAAATACTGCACCGCGTCGCGGGTCAACAGAGTTTGGAACTGATACAGACTGGTGAAGCGTTCCCCGGTCGCGACCGGAATATCGATGTGGCGCGCCACCTGTGCCATCGCATCGAAACTGTTCGGCCGCAGCGGATCTTCATAAAACATCGGTGTGTATTTCTCGATCCCGCGTGCCAGAGCGATCGCCTCCGGCGGAGTCAGCCTACGGTGAATCTCAATGCAAAGATCGACGGAGGGCCCGACCGCCTCTCGCAACCGCCGAACATTATCGATGGCACCTTCGATCTTCGCCGCGTGGGATTTGTAGTACGGTTCGTGCTCACCCTCATCCAGCAGTGGATTCAAATGGCCAAGCGCGGTAAACCCGGCCTCTTTCAGCCGCACTGCCTCCTCGACCAGCTTCTCGATCGTGCGTCCCTTCACATGGCCATATAGCCGAGCCTTGTGACGGACCTTGCCGCCGAGCAACTCATAAACCGGAACATTGAAGAACTTGCCTTTGATATCCCACAGCGCGATGTCGATCGCTGAGACCGCGCCGGTGATCGCCCCTCCGGTAAAGTGATTGGCGCGCAGCATCACATTCCAGTGATGTTCGATCGGGAAGGGATCCTTACCGACAAGATAATCGCCGTATTTGGCGATCGACGCCGCCGAGGCCTCCAACTGACCCCAGGTTCCTGACTCGCCGATCCCGACAATGCCGCTGTCGGTATGCACGCGCACGTAAAGAAACCGGTCCAGCAACAGAGGTTCAACCTTGGTGATTTTCATGGGAATGTCTCCTCACGCCAGACCGCTGGCAGTTTGTTGGCGATCCATCTGGTCAGTACCGCGTTGACCGTGACCGGGTCTTCCTGTGCCATCCAATGACCGGTCCGCGCGACGGCTTCGGTCAAATCGACGCAGTTCGCGCGCATCGGCTCAGCGAAACGCGAGTTTATTGTCTCGCATGTGTAATCATAGGCGGCGTGCAATAACAACACCGGCATCTCCAGCCGCCCGCCGTTCACACATGAGTCGTGCCAGGCTCGATTGGCATCATGGTTCATGTACCAGGACAACGGCCCGCGAAATCCGTTGCGCGATAGCGCCGCGACATAGACGCTGAGATCGGTCTCGCTCACGATATCCGCGTCGCGCGGCAAATCGGGTGCCTCCGAACGGCCGCCAAACGGTCCGCCATCGCGGCGCATAAACGCCGACCGCGCCGGTTTGCCCTTGCCGGCGGGATCGCCCTTGCGAAAATGAGCTTTCGCCGTCGCTTCGACATTGGCCTCGAACACAGCGCATGCTCTTTCGAAGTTCTCCTGGAAGTACAATTGGTAATCCCACTGGCCCGCCGGAAATTCGGACGCGGGATAAACCGAGCGGTCGATCAACTCGATGGCCATGGCCGCGCTAAATCCCCTGGGAAAATAGGGAACGCACAGACTGGCCACGCCATGACACCGCTCGGGGCAATGGCTCGCGATCCCCCACACCACTGGGCTTCCCCAGTCGTGGCCTACCCAGATCGCCCTTTCATACCCGAGATTGTCCAGCAATTCGATCATATCGGTGACGATATGTTCCAGAGCATAATCTTCCCGCCTGGGATGCACCGTCGAGCGTCCATAGCCGCGCATATCTGGCGCGATGGCACGAAAACCCAAAGCCGCGAGGCATGGCAATTGATGCCGCCAACTGATCGACAACTCCGGCCAGCCATGCAGGAAAATCACCGGCGTCCCATCCCGAGCGCCACATGCCAGGTAAAAGCTGGTGTGCCGCGGCGTTTTCACCGCGTGATCGGTGATCGGAAACATCGTCCTGGATCCCTTTCCTTCGTCCCGTACCAGGACCCTACCGAAGCAAGGCGGCTTCCTCAACGCGGCCTCGGGACATACACTCCCTGGCGGAGGACCATGCGATGACCAACCTGATCGAGCTTCACATCACCGATCGCCGTCCATTCGCCAATGGGCATGTGTTTGGCGAGACGGGCGCCTATGAACGCCTCACCGGCCGCGCGCTGTTCGCGGTCGATCCGCTGGCGCCAGCGCAATGCGACGTGGTCGATCTGGATAAAGCGCCGCGCGACTCACGCGGCCTGGTTCGTTTCGAAGCCGACTGCATGATCCTGAAGCCGCTCGACCTGACCCGAGGCAACCGGCGCGTATTCTACGACTATGGCAACCGAGGCCATAAGCGCGCGCTGCAGTTTTTCAATGACGCGCCACACAGCAACGATCCGCTGTCGCTGTCACACGCCGGCAATGGATTTTTCATGCGCCGCGGCTACTCAGTCGCCTGGGTCGCGTGGGAGGGCGACATGCTGCCCGGCGACGGACGCATGGTGCTGGACGTCCCGGTCGCGACCGATAACGGTACGCCGATCACCGGTCGCATGCGTGTTGAATTCATTCCGGATGCGTTCGCCGGCACGACTTATCCGCTCAGCGGCCGGATCGCCGCGCATTCGTACCGCACCGCGTCGATGGACACGCGAGACGCGGTGTTCACCAGGCGGCGTTACCCATATGACCCACCCGTGGTCATTCCGTCCGACCAATGGTCGTTCGCCACCGAAATCATTGGTTCCGGTGCGGAAACCAGAGCCACCGAGCATGCCGTCGCCCCGTCGGACTGGCATATTTATTATCCGGCGGGCTTCCATCCCGGTTGGATCTACGAGTTGATCTACACCGCGAAAGACCCGAAAGTAATGGGCCTCGGCCACGTCGCGGTGCGAGACTTCGTCGGCTTCCTGAAATATGACGAAACCGACGCTAATCCATTACGCGGCACGCGTTTGGCCTACGCCTGGGGGCGCTCGCAAACCGGCCGTTGCCTGCGAGACTTCGTGTATCGCGGCTACAACGAAGACGCTTCCGGCCGCCGGGTGTTCGATGGCGTCATGCCACACGTCGCCGGCGCCGGCCGCAAATGGATGAACCATCGCTTCGCCAATCCGATCGTTTCCGGCGGCCAACAATACGAGGACCACTTCAACATCGCGGACTCGTTCCCGTTCTCCTACGCCTGGTCCACCGATCATTTGACCGGCAAACAGGATGCGATCCTGAAACGGCCGAAGACCGATCCGCTGGTGTTCCATACGCAAACGGCGACGGAATACTGGGTGCGACGCGGCTCTCTGGCGCACACCGACACGCAGGGCAACGACCTGGCCCAGCCGGAGACGGTGAGAGTGTATTGTTGGTCCAGTTCGCAACACTCCGCCGATCCGTTGCTGAAAGGTCCGTCGCACGGCATCGGAAAGCATTATTCCAATGTCGTCGCGACCTCGATGTTCTTCCGCGCCATGTTGGACGCGATGGACGCCTGGGCCAGCGACGGCAAGCGGCCGCCTGACAGTCGTATCCCGACACGGGCAGACAACACGCTGGTGGAATACGCGACCTGGCGGGAACAGTTTCCGGCGATTCCCGGGGTCATGCCTCTCAACAGCCCGAACGCTTTGCCGCTGATGGATTTTGGCCCGGAGGAAGATAAAGGCATCCTGGAAGAGCCGCCGACACTGGTGCATGGACGCAACGATCCCGACGGACCCGGCTTGAACTACACCGTGCTCGTGCCTTCGGTGGATCGAGACGGCAACGATATTCCGGGCGTGCGAGCTCCGATGGTCGCCGCGCCACTGGGCACTTACACCGGTTGGAACCCACGCACGCATGGACACGGCCACGGCGTGCAAAACCGCTTCGAGGGAAGTTATATTCCATTCCCGGAAACACCCTCCGAACGCGCCGCGACCGGCGATCCGCGCGCTTCGATTCTGGAACGTTACCCAACCAAGCAGGCTTATCAGGCCGCGATCGCCGCCGCCGCGCGGGAACTGGTGGCCCAGGGCTTGATGGTTGAGGAAGATGTGGAGCGTTGCGCCGAAATGGCGGCGGATTGGGGCCGGCCGCGTCACGATGTGAGTCTGTGATGGACACCGCTCGCCTGTTCGGACCGGAACGGTCGCGGCGGCCGAATGTCATCGCGCGGGACCATGTGGTCGTTTCCGGCCATTATTACGCGTCCCTCGCCGGCTTTCAGGTCCTGGAGGCGGGTGGCAACGCGATCGACGCGGGTGTCGCCACCGGCCTCGCGATCGACGTGCTGGAGAGTCAGTTCGTCGGCTTCGGCGGTGTCGCGCCGATCATGGTTCGCCTCGCGGACGGAACGGTCCGGGTGATCAACGGCGTCGGACCATGGCCAGCTGCGGCCGACATCGCCGTGTTCCACAACCGATACAACGGCAGCATTCCGGACGGGGTGTTGCACACCGTCGTTCCGGCCGCCCCAGCGAACTGGATTGAGGCACTGCGGCGCTGGGGCACCATGTCCTTCGGCGACGTCGCCGCGGCGGCGATTCGTTTCGCGCGCGACGGATTTCCGGTCTATCCGTTCTTTAACGAGATCATCGCGTCCAAACGGCATGAGATCGTCCGCCATCCCTCCACCGCCGCGATTTTTCTCCCGGGCGGCGAAGCGCCAGTAATTGGCTCGATCTTCCGGCAGGAAGACCTCGCGCGGACTTTGCAATACATGGTGGACGCCGAACGCGCCGCCGATGGGCGAAAAGCCGGCCTACAGGCGGCGCATGACGCGTTTTACAAAGGCGACATCGCCGCGGCGATCGCTCGCCATCAGCGAGAGAACGGCGGTTGGCTCGCGGAACGTGACCTCGCATCGTTCCGGGCCAAAGTCGAAGCCCCGTGCCAGACACGCTTCCACGACTTCGACCTGTTCGGCTGCGGCGCATGGTCGCAAGGCCCAATGGTGCTCGAAGCCCTCAACATCCTGGAAGGCATCGATCTCGCCGCCCTGGGCCATAACTCGCCAGCTTACATCCATGCGCTGACCGAGGCCCTGAAACTCGCCGCCGCCGACCGGGAAGCTTATTTCGGCGATCCGGACTTTGAGGATGTGCCATTGAACGTTCTGCTATCGAAAGACTACGCCGCGACCCGCCGCACTTTACTCGATCCGTCACGGGCGTCGCCCGGTCTGCCGCGTGCCGGCGCGGCACGAGGCGAAGCACCGCCGCCCTGGCAACCCGATCCATCCGCCGGGTCAGGTGCGGAGATCACGTCAGACAAACCGTCCACGTCCTTTCTGTGTGTCGCGGACAAGCACGGGAATGTATTCGCCGCGACGCCCAGTGATGGAACGATCGGCGGGGCGGTGGTGCCGGGAACGGGAATTCTGCCGTCGATGTGGGGCTCGCGCGGATATTCCGGCCGCACCCATCCCGGCCGCGTCGGGCCGGGCCGGCGCCCTCGGATGTCGGCCAACCCCGCGATCGCGGTGCGCGACGGCACGCTGGTGATGCCATTCGGCTCTCCCGGCAGCGAGGTCCTCGGCCAGGCAATGCTACAGGTCTTCCTCAACCAGGCGGTGTTCGGCATGGACCCGCAAGGCGCCACCGAGGCGCCTCGCTTCGCCAGTTATTCCTGGCCCGAATCGACTTTGCCGCACAACTACCTGCCGGGCCGGTTGTGTGTCGAATCGGACATCGGTTCCGGAACGATCGCCGCGCTGACATTGCTCGGTCACGATGTGGAGCTGTGGCCGGAACGAAAATACGCCGCCGGATCGGTGGTGACGATCCAGGCCGATCTGACCACCGGCATCAAATGGGCCGGCGCCGATCCGCGGCGCACCGCTTATGCGATCGGCTGGTAGCGTGTTGCCTTCGCGCGGCGGACACGGGATACCGCCTGGGCGAAAACTTCGGGGGGCCCGATGACCAAACGCAACGTATTGCTGATCGTCGTCGATCAATGGCGAGCCGACTGCCTGCCGTATCTCGGCACGAAGCATCTGCGCACCCCGAACCTCGACCGCCTGTGCCGGGAGGGTGTGACGTTCCGCAATCACGTCACCACGACCGTCCCATGCGGTCCGGCGCGAGCCAGCCTGCACACCGGCCTGTATCAGATGAACCACCGCATGGTGCAGAACTGGATACCGCTTGATGCGCGTCACGTAACTCTGCCGCGGCTGGCTCGCGCGGCGGGGTATGATCCGGCGCTGGTCGGCTACACCACCACGGTGCCGGATCCGCGCACCACGTCGCACAACGATCCGCGGTTCACCCATCTTGGCGACATGATGGACTTCTGGCGGCCGGTCGGCGCGATGGAACCGGACCACGACGGATATTACGGATGGCTGGCGCAGAAAGGCTTTGCTCTGCCCGCGAAGCGCGAGGACATCTGGCTGCCGGAGGGCCACGACGCCGTGCCAGGCGCCACCGATCGTCCGGCGCGCGTGCCGGCGGAATTGTCGGACACCGCGTTCTTCACCGACCGGGCGCTGACTTATCTCAAAGGCCGTGATGCCAGGCCGTTCTTTCTGCACCTCGGCTATTACCGCCCGCATCCGCCGTTCGTCGCTTGCGCGCCGTATCACGCGATGTACCGGCCGGAGGACATGCCACCGCCGATCCGCGCCGCCTCCGCCGCGAAGGAAGCGGAGCAACATCCGCTGCTGCGTCACTATCTGCGCACCTCGAAGCAACGCGACTTCTTCCGAAGTGCCGAGGGCATGGTCGCGGACATGGACGAAGCGACGGTGCGGCAGATGCGCGCGACCTATTTCGGCATGATGACGCATATCGACGATTGTCTTGGTGAGGTGTTTGGTTACCTCGACGCCACCGGCCAGTGGGACGACACACTGATCGTGTTCACCTCCGATCACGGCGAGCAGCTCGGCGATCACTATCTGTTGGGCAAGATCGGTTATCACGACGAGAGTTTTCGAATTCCGCTGATCATTCGCGATCCCGACGCGACCGGGACGCGCGGCAAGATCGAGGACGCATTTACCGAATCGGTCGACATTCTACCGACTCTGATCACCTGGGCTGGTGGCGAGGTGCCGAACGCCGTCGATGGACATAGTCTGTTACCGTTGCTGCACGGCGATCGTCCCTCCGGCTGGCGCGACTCGTTGCATTACGAGTTCGACTTCCGCGAGGTGCCGAATTCGTCAGCCGAAAAATCGCTTGGCCTGACGATGGACGAGTGTTCGTTGTGCGTGTTGCAGGACGACGCTTACAAATACGTGCATTTCGCCGCGTTGCCGCCGCTGCTGTTCGATTTGCGCACCGATCCGCATCAGTTCCGCAATCTGGCGGCGGATCCGGAATATGCCCAGGTGGTGCGTGATTATGCGCAACGGATGCTGTCGTGGCGGTTGCGCCACGCCGACCGTACGCTGACCCACTACCGCGCGACGCCTGGCGGGTTGGAGGTTCGGACCCGATCCCCATGACGGTTGTACGAGTACGAATCAAAACGGAATTTCGTCGTCCAGGTCGCCCCCGCGCGGCGCATCCCACGAAGGCGTCCCGCCACCGCGCGCACCAGCCGCCGCCGGAGCCCTTGCCGGAGCCCTCGCCGGAGTCACTGGGCTGCCGCCCATCGGTGGCTCCGCCATCCCGCCGGCATAGCCACCCGAGTCGCCGCCGCCGCTTCGCCCATCCAGCATCGTCAACTGGCCATTGAAGCGGCCAATCACGACCTCGGTCGTATAGCGTTCCTGACCGCCCTGATCGGTCCATTTGCGCGTCTGCAACGCGCCCTCGACGTAGATTTTCGCGCCCTTTTTCAGGAAACGCTCGGCCACGTCGGCGACCCGGTCGTTGAAAATCACCACCCGGTGCCACTCGGTCTTTTCCTTACGCTCGCCGGAGGCCTTGTCGTTCCAGGTCTCGCTGGTGGCGAGCGCCAGATTGACGATCTTGTTCCCATCCTGGGTATTGCGGACCTCGGGATCACGACCCAGGTTACCCACCAGGATCACCTTATTGACGCTGCCAGCCATCGCTCGGCTCCCTTCATGACGGAGTGTGCCTTAGGGTAGCGGACAATGGTTAACAACCCTTCCACCGCCACCCGGAATTTGCCATAGTCACCTGGAACATCAATAGAACAAATCGACTCGCCGCAACAGGGGTATCAGGACCGATGGATGGCTCCGTCATAGCGCCTCAGGAGCATGGGAAGAGCGTCGTCCCCGCGCGGTCCGCGGCCCGCGAGGACGCCGTCGCGCCCAAGGCGCGCGATAATTCTATCATCGTGCGGGGAGCGCGCGAGCATAACCTGAAAAACATCGACGTCTCGATCCCGCGCGACTCGTTGACGGTCATCACCGGGCTGTCCGGCTCCGGCAAGTCCTCGCTGGCGTTCGACACGATCTACGCGGAAGGCCAGCGCCGTTACGTCGAGTCGCTGTCCGCCTACGCCCGCCAGTTCCTGGAGCTGATGGGCAAGCCCGACGTGGACAGCATCGAGGGCCTGTCGCCCGCCATCTCGATCGAGCAGAAGACCACCAGCCGCAATCCGCGCTCCACCGTCGGCACGGTGACCGAAATCCACGACTATATGCGGCTGCTATGGGCCCGGGTCGGCGTGCCCTATTCGCCGGTGACCGGCCTGCCGATTGAGGCCCAGACCGTGTCGCAAATGGTCGACCGCGTGCTGGCGATGCCGGAGGGCGCAAGGCTCCTGCTGCTGGCCCCCGTGGTGCGCGACCGCAAGGGCGAGTACCGCAAGGAACTCGCCGAGCTACAGCGCCGCGGCTTCACTCGCGTGAAAGTCGACGGCAAGCTGTACGAAATCGGCGAAGTCCCCGCGCTGAACCGCAAGATCCGTCACGAAATCGAAGCCGTCGTCGATCGCATCGTCGTCCGCGACGGCGTCGGATCGCGGTTGGCGGATAGTTTCGAAACCGCACTGGCGTTGTCCGAGGGCGTGGTCTACGCGGAAAACGCCGACTCCGGCGACCGGACCGTGTTTTCGTCGAAATTCGCCTGCCCGGTGTCAGGGTTCACGATCGAGGAAATCGAACCGCGGCTGTTCAGCTTCAATTCCCCTCACGGCGCCTGTCCGGCCTGCGACGGACTCGGCGTTGAAAGTTTCTTCGACCCGGATCTGGTCGTTCCGGATGAACGACTCGGCCTGGCCGACGGCGCCGTCGCACCATGGTCCGGCGCGCAAAGCCCCTATTACGATCAGACTTTGCAGAGTTTGGCGAAGCACCTTGGCGTCACCACCAAGACGCCGTGGTCTGGCCTGTCCCCCGCGGTGCACGACGCGGTGCTGAACGGCACCGGCACCGATCCGGTCGCGTTCACTTACAAAGATGGCGTCCGCGCCTACACGGTGACCAAACCGTTCGAGGGCGTGCTGCGCAACCTGGAACGCCGCATGCGGGAAACCGACAGCGCCTGGGTGCGCGAGGAATTGTCTCGCTATCAATCCGAAAAGCCCTGCGCCACCTGTGGCGGCGCCCGCCTGAAACCCGAGGCCCTGTCGGTTCGTGTCGGCGGCAAGAACATCGCCGAGGCGTCCGAACTGTCGATCCGCGGCGCGCGCGACTGGTTCGATACCGTGCTGCCGACCCTGACCCCACAACGCGCCGAAATCGCCGGCCGCATCCTGCGTGAAATTTCTGACCGGCTACGCTTCCTGGTCGATGTCGGTCTGGATTATCTGACATTGGCGCGCGGCTCGGCGACGCTGTCCGGTGGCGAGTCGCAACGGATCCGCCTCGCCAGCCAGATCGGCTCCGGCCTGACCGGGGTGCTGTACGTGCTCGACGAGCCGTCGATCGGCCTGCACCAGCGTGACAACGAACGGCTGTTGGGCACGTTGCGCCGCCTGCGCGACCTGGGCAACACCGTTTTGGTCGTGGAACATGATGAAGACGCGATTCGCGCCGCCGACCACCTGATCGATATCGGTCCCGAGGCCGGGGTCAATGGCGGCCGGATCATCGCCGAAGGCACGCCCGCCGAGGTCGCCGCGAATCCGAAGTCCATGACAGGCGATTATCTGTCGGGACGGCGCCGCATCGAAGTTCCGCGGATGCGACGGCCGATGCAAAAGGACCGCGTGGTCCGTGTGGTCGGTGCCCGCGCCAACAACCTGAAGCACATCGACGCGGCGTTTCCTCTGGGCACGTTCACCTGCGTCACGGGCGTGTCTGGCGGCGGCAAATCCACGCTGGTCGTCGATACGCTGTACAAAGCGGCGGCGCGGCGATTGATGGGCGCCGGCGAGTCGCCCGCGCCGCATGACCGGATCGAAGGGCTCGATCAGCTCGACAAAATCATCGACATCGATCAATCGCCGATCGGACGTACGCCGCGCTCCAATCCCGCGACCTACACCGATCTGTTCGCACCGATTCGCGACTGGTTCGCCGAACTGCCGGAATCCCGTGCCCGCGGCTACAAGCCCGGCCGATTTTCGTTCAACGTCAAAGGCGGGCGTTGCGAGGCCTGCCAGGGCGACGGCTTGCTGAAGATCGAGATGCACTTCCTGCCCGATGTTTATGTCACCTGCGATACGTGCAAAGGCCGCCGCTATAACCGCGAGACTCTGGAAATCAAGTTCCGCGACAAGTCGATCGCTGAAGTGCTGGCGATGACGGTGGACGAGGCCGTGCCGTACTTCAGCGCGCAAACCCGCATCCACGACCGCCTGAAAATCCTGCAGCAGGTCGGACTGGGCTACATCGCTCTGGGCCAGCAGGCGACAACCCTGTCAGGCGGTGAGGCGCAACGGATCAAACTGTCAAAGGAACTGGCGCGGCGCGCGACCGGGCGTACCTTGTACATCCTCGACGAACCGACCACGGGTTTGCATTTCGAGGATGTGCGCAAGTTGCTGGAGGTACTGCACGCGCTGGTCGATCAAGGCAACACGGTGATCGTGATCGAGCACAATCTGGAAGTGATCAAGACCGCGGACTGGATTCTCGATCTCGGCCCCGAGGGCGGCGACGGCGGCGGCCTGATCGTCGCCGCGGGCACGCCGGAAGCGATCGCCGCGAATCCTGAGAGTTACACAGGGCACTTTCTGGCACCGTTGCTGGAACGGGCGGCGCCGGCGAAGCGGGCCAGGAAACGGGCCTAGCCACGCCTTCGCGTGTCATCGGAGAAGGGCACCAGCCGTCATCCCCCGGGCAAGCCGGGGGATGACGGTGGCCACGTCTCTTACTTCAAGAACCGATGGAAAAACGCCGCCGTCGGATCATGCGAGTCATTCCCGCGCTTCGTCGCGTCGTCGACGTACAGCGTCTCGATATACCCGCCCGCCTTGCGATAGTTCAGCGCGAAACGCAGCGGCTCGTTCAGTTCCACCGGCGACTCCGGATCGCGATAGTCATGCACCGGATCCGGCTGGCCCTGAATCCACAGCGACGGAACCGTAACGACTTTTTCGCCCTTTTCCAGGATTCCGATCGGGTTGCCCTCGATCATCGCCGCTTCGGTCTTCCAGTATTGCTCATGCCGTTCCGGAATGTTACCGACCCAACCCGGCGGATTCGCGCTGTCCCGCAGCCTCCGAGCATTCCGGTACCGCGAGATCGGGTTGATCACCGGCCACTGCATCACCACCGCCTTGACCGACGCATCGACTCCCGCCGGACCAGCGACCGCGGTGTAACGAGGATCGTTCGGCCGCATCGCCACCAGCATCGCCAGATGCCCACCGCTGCTGGTGCCCGACAACCCAACCGCGTCCGCCCGCCCGTTCAACTTCCCGGCATTGGCCTTCATGTGCCGAATGAGAAAATTGATATCCTGCAACGATGTCGGATACCCCTCGCTCGCGTGCCGGAAATTCGCGGCTGCGACCACGAAGCCGCTCGCCGCCAGCACCTGATCGCGCGCATCGCAATCGGCGAGGTCGCCATTGCACCAGGCCCCGCCGTGCAAATCGATCACCATCGGAAACGGCCCATCGCCACTGGGCTTGTACAGCTTCATCATATAGGGCGTGTCGCCGTGGCGGATATATTCGACTGATTCGGTCGTGAACGCGTATGGCATTGGAACTCTCCCTTTCGAGTTGCTCTCCGGCAACGTGCCGTCCGGATCCCTGGGCTGAGGCAGGCCACCATAGAGCAATCTCGGCCCAAGGGCCAGAACCCGCACCGGGACCGTCAGTCCCGGGCGAAAGCGCGCAAGGCATCGATCACCACGCGCAATCCGCGGTCGATCACTTTCTCCCGCCGGGCGCCGATCGAAACGCCGCTCGCTTGTGTGCTGGTGACGGAAGGCATGGGCGTTGCGATCGTGGATCCGTTCAGTGCGAGCGAATTCGCTGGCAAAGGCCTGGTACCGCGGCCATTCGAGCCTGGCTGGATCATCGGCGGGGCGCTCGTGCATTCCAGCGAGAGGCCGCTCTCGATGATTGGGCGAGAATTCTGGGACGCGTTTCTCAGGCACGCGCGGCGGCAGCCGGGGCAGGTGCATCAGCCGCGATATTAGCTGTCTTCGGGCGCCACCGGTACTTCCGCCACCATCAGCTCAACATGCGTCGCCAACAGCGCCATCCCACCGGCGCACGCGGTCACATCCTTCGCCCTCGCGGCGGCGTACAGCGTTCCGGCGGTCTCGGCCAAGGCGCGCGCGCCCATCGACAAAGCCGCGCCGCGCAGCCGATGCGCCGCGTTGGCATATTCCTCCAAATCGCCGCGAGCCAGCACCTCGCTCATCTTCGCCTGTTCGGTCTGGACGCTGTCGCGAAAGACGGCGAGCAACTCGTCGATCGCGGCGGCATCGCCCGCCAGCCATTCCCCGAGCACGGATCGGTCGATCGCCCGGCTTCCGCCGGTGCCGTGATGCGATTTTGCCTGCGCGCCGGCGGCCATGGGCAACTCCTGGCCCAGTCGGGCCGTATCAGAGCGGATATTAACTGCTTCAGTCGGCGGCGGCGCGCAGTGTGACCTGTTCCTCCGCCACGTCGCGATGGATTGCGGGTAGCGGAGCGGACGCGACACGGCCGGCCGCCCGTCGCGCGCGAATTTGCGAAAGGTGCGCGACGACGTCGTCGCCGGTGACGTTCCCATATCCCGACGTCGCCAACGCGACGGCGATCTTGCGCCGGGCGCTGGTCTCGATCTGATGGACTCGTGTGATTGAGATACCGAACCGCTCGGCGAATGCTTCCAATGAGGGAACCTCGACGCTGTTGGCCATCGATCGCGCCATGAACAGCGCGCGTTCCCGTTCCCCGAGGATTTCGTTCGCCAGGGTGCGGATCCGCAGCCGCAACCGGTCGTGATCCATGCGCTCGTGAATGTCGTCGGCCGTGGGCGCCGCGTCGTCCCGCAGTCCTATGTCCGATTCGCCCTCGTCATCTCGAGAGTGCAGACTCGCCCGCGCGCCCCGTAGCAGTCGCAGCCCATGTGCCACCTCGTCGGCGCTCAGCCCGATGCGGCGGCCAATGCGCGCATGCAATTCACTTTCGGCTGGTTCGACGCCTTCCCGGTCGCAGGCGCGACGCGCTTCGGCCAGTAACCGAGGCGCTGACTGCGCCAGTTGCCGATGCGCTTTCGACTCCGGCAACCGCACCGGGCCGGAATTCCGGCGGATGTAGTCGGCGATGTACCAGCGGATCCAAACCGCGGCGTAGGAGGACAGCCTCGTGTCGAAACGTCCGGTATCGAACCGCATGATCGCGGTATGCAGTCCGAGATGGCCCGCGTTGATAAGGTCATCGTGATCGATGTCGGATCGCCGGTATTTCGCCGCGATCGCGGCCACCAGCTTGCCGTGGCTCATCCAGAGTTCGGTGAGCGCCGCGCGGCTGTCGGAGCATGGAGCCGCCGAACGAACGCGCGCGAGCAACTCGCGCTCCCGCGCTTCATCTAAATTCGGCGTGTCAGTTCTTCGCGAGGCCATCCCGTGGGACGCCATCGATAGCCTGTCCATGTCAGTCCCCAAACCACTTGCCGCCTCCGGCCAATGGAACTGTTCATCCATCGGCCAGGCTATCCTCCCGTCCAGCGAATTTACCGCTTGCGCGAATCAGTTCCGGCCCATGATGTAAGCTCAGACCTGGGCCGTCGCTCATCCGCGCGGGGCGCCTTAACACGCCCTCAATCATCGTGAGTTCACGTATCATGTCGATGGCGTAGCTGTATCGTTTGTATCGTTCCAGGGGAATCGGGTGATTATTACCGGGTCGCCGCGCCGATTCTTTACGCAAGAGGACTGAAAGACACAGGTCCGCCGAGCGATCATGGGACGTCAGAACTCTCGGGTTTCTCTTTAATTTGATGCGAAGTCGTCATTTTATGAAAGAGCTCCGCAAGTCAGGCTGCTGAATGCGCGAACGCCGGGGGTTTATTTAGAGTTGCACAACTATAGGTTGGTGGGGCCCGTGCCTTAGCCCGTGTCTCCGCGGTCCCCGCGCGATCGGATACACGCGATATTTGGTCAGATCACTTGCAAGGACCGGTCGGCTCCGGTTAACCATTCCATCAGAGGAGTGCAACGACCAGCATGATGGCGTCCCCGCGCATCATCGTTGTCGAAGATGAGGTAGCGCAGCGCCAGTTGCTGGTGCAGTACCTCAGCCGTCAGGCCATGCGGGTGACCGGCGTCGCCGATGGCCAGGGACTGCGGCGCGAGATTCAGCGCGACATCCCGTCATTGGTGCTGCTCGATGTCGGGTTGCCCGGGGAAGATGGATTCAGTCTGATCCGCTTTCTGCGGGGCGCCTGTCCGGGGACCGGGGTGATCATGGTTTCGGTGGCGGGCGATACGATCGATCGCGTCGCCGGCCTGGAAGCCGGCGCGGACGATTACATCGCCAAACCATTCGAGCCGCGGGAGTTGCTGGCACGGGTGAAGAGCGTGCTGCGGCGGGCCTCCGCGACCACGACAGGCGAGTTCTCGGGAGCGAAAGTCGCCATGGGGCGACGCGTGCTGGACCTGGAGCGGCGGCTGCTGCTGGACATCGACGGGGCCGAGGAGCGGTTGGCTCCCGGCGAGTTCAATCTGCTGAAACTGTTCGTGCAGAACCCGAACCGGCCGCTGGCGCGCGACTGGTTGTTGGAGGTCACCAGCCATCGCGAGGCCGAGGCGTTCGACCGTGCCATCGACCTGCGGATCGCGCGGTTACGGCGCAAGATCGAGCGTGACTCCACTCATCCCGAGGCGATCCGTACCGTACGCGGCGTCGGTTATATGTTCGTGCCCAAAGGGGTGTGATCAGACGGGTGTGATCAGACCGTTCGCCAGTGCACCAGCGTGAAGGGCGGATCGGCTTTGTCGTGCGGTTCGAACACCGCCTCGACCGGCGCGCCAATCGTTACGGTTTGTTTGGGATCGCCCAACAGGTTTCCAACCATGCGGATGTTGCCGTAATCAGGCAGTTCGATCAGGACCGCGATGTAAGGGCCGTGGCCGCTCAGCGCGGTGTGTACGGGATGGTGCGGGCGCTGATAAGAGTAAATCCGGCCCGTGCCTTTGATCTCGTGCCAGGACAGATCGAAGGAGTGACAGCGATGGCAGATCCATTCCGGCCCCCACTGCCACACGCCGCAACCGCCGCATTTTTGGATGCGCAACAGGTCCAGACGGGTGCCTTCCCAGTATGGCGCGGCGAGGCCGTCCGGTCCGCTGGACGGTGTCGGCAGGCCATTCGGAAGATAGGTCTCGCTCATAGTGTCGCCTCCGAACCGAGGATGATCGAACTAACCGGCGTGACCATCGGACCGCCGATAATGATCGCCGCGTCGTTCTTCTTCACCTGATTGATCGCGGTGCCGCGGATCTGACGCACCGCCTCGATGACCAGTTCCAGGCCGTGCATGTAGCACTCGGCGAGGTTTCCGCCGCTGGTGTTCAGCGGCATCTTCCCGTTCGGCGCGATCAGGTTTTCCGGGGTCAGAAATTCGTTGGCCTGCTCGGCTTTCACCAGGTCGTGCTCGACAAGACTCATCAACACGCCGCCGGTAAAGTTCTCATAGCATTGGACGATGCCCATATCGGCGGGTTTCAGTTTCGCCATGTCGTAAAGCCGTGGCGCGATCTGACGGAAATGCGAACTGGGGTAATTCGGCATGTTGTGCACCGGCGCCGCGCTGCGATGGTCGCAACCTTGGCCGCAGGCGAGCAAATAGGTTGCTTTATGCCGGGAATCCTTGGCTCGCTCGGCCGGGATGACGATCACGGCCGCGGCGCCGTCATTCTCCTGGCAGCAATCGTAAAGATGGAAGAATGGCTCGATGATCCAGCGCGAGGCGTCGTACTTGGCTTCGTCGAGCGTCCGCCCACGCATCACCGCGTTCGGATTGTTCTGCGCGTGATGATAACAGGCGAGCGAGATCGCCCGCAGCGCTTCTTGCCTGATCCCGGTCTCGTGCATGAAGCGCGTGACCTTCATGGCGAAGCGTTGCGCCGGCGACATCACGCCATAGGGGAACAGAAACGCATCATCGCCCGCCACCGCGGCGGCCGCGCCACTGCGTCCGTAGCGAGCGTACTGGCCCTGCGCCAACGAGCGAAACGCGACCACGCAATCCGCCATGCCGGTAGCGACCGCCGCCGATGCGTTGCCGACCGCGCCGCACACGCCGCCTCCACCACCACCCCAGAACATGTTGGAGAAACGGAGTTCCTTGATACCCAACGCGGCGGCGAGTCGCGGGCCGTCGGAGCGGTCGTTGCCATAGGAGGCAAAGCCGTCGATGTCGTGCGGACTGATGCCGGCATCCTCGCAGGCTTTGACGATCGCCATCAGCGCGAGTTTGAACTCGCTGTCGGGGGATTGCCCGTGTTTGTAGTAAGTCGTTTCGCCGATGCCGGCGATCGCGGTTTTACCGCGGAGGGTGCGTTCGGCCATGCGGTTGTTGTCCCCTGACGTCATGGCCCGGCTCGTCCGGGCCACCTGTTCAATATCGTGCCGCGGTAGGTGGCCCGGACGAGCCGGGCCATGACGTGGGACGCCTTTAGTCAGTCAACTTCGTCGACTGCCACGTCACCATCTGCCAGCCCGCCGCGCGCTTCGCGTAAACGTCGATGAACCGCACACGGAACGAATTCGGCTTGCCGCCGGACATCACGCTGATCGCACACACACCCGTCAGCACCACGGCATCCCCCAGATCCTGGGCGACTACCTCCGATGGCGTCATCGCGGTGTAAGCGGTCGAGCCCGATCGCATGTTGCCGATCAGCGACGCCTTGGTGTCCATCCGAGCCGATGAATGCGTGTAAATCAGCTCGTCCGCGATCAACTGATTCAACGTGTCGTAGTCTTGCGCGACCGACGCCGCCATGCGTTTGGCATCGAGTTCGATGATCGCCTGTCCATTACCCGCCATGGTCCTTCTCCCTTTATGATATCGCGAGTTGCTGATGCTTTGGCACGTCCAGTCTGAACAGCCGCGCCGCGTTCAGCCCGAGGATCTTCGCCCGCTGGCTATCGTTCAGCATCGGCATGGTCCGTTCGATCGCCTCCGCCGAGTGCGGCCAGGTGCCCTCGTGATGCGGATAGTCGTTCGCCCAACAGAAATTGTCCATCAGGTTGAAGCGTTCGGCCAGATACAGGCCGGACGGATCCTCCTGGAACGTCGCGAAGCCATGCGCCCGGTAATAGTCGCTCGGTAGGCCCTGCAACTTCGGCCGCACCCACATGTGGTGCTTGCGATAGGCCTCATCCATCGCGTCGAGCAGCCACGGCACCCAGCCGATCCCCGCCTCGACCGTGGCGAAACGCAGTTTTGGGAAACGCTCCAGCACGCCGGAGGCGCACAGATTGGCGACCGGCTCGATGGTCGGCGACAGCGAATGCGTGACGTAGTTGATCACCGCGCCGCCATTGCCGCGTGCAGCCCGCGGGTCGCGGCCAGTGGACACATGGAACGTGATCGGCAGGTCGCATTCCTGGATCAACGCCCACATCTTGTCGAAATGCGGCAGGTTGTAATTGACGTGATCAACGTCATGCCCGCCCCAGATCGGCTTGCACGGCAGCGTCAACCCGCGAAAACCGACTTTCGCGACCCGGGCGATTTCCGCCATCGCGCCATCCAGGTCGCCCGTGGCGATCGCGGCGCAAGGTAACATCGCGTTCGGATGGGGGCCGTATTGTTCCCACGCCCACTCATTCCACACCTTGCATTGCGCGTTGGCGAACACCGGATCGGGCGTCGCCCACATCGCGAGGCCTTTGTTCGGGAAGATGATTTCGATATCGACACCATCGCCGCGATTGTCGCGAATGCGTTCTTCCACAACGGCGCCGGATTGCTGACGCAGCCAGTCCTCGCCCTCGAAGCTCATGACGCGGACGCGGTCGGGGCGATAGCCCTCGCAGTAACGCCACTGCACACCTTGCTCGTCGGTGATGATGCGCGGCACCCGCTCCCGGTATTTCGCGTCAATCCGCGTGACCCATAAATCGGCGGGTTCGTTGGCGTGCGAGTCTGTGGAGACCATGAAATACTTGTCCGGATCGCCGGCGCGCGCGGTCCGTTGCCATCCGGTATGGCCGGGGGTTTCGAGGCGCCACAAATTCGGCGCGTTGATTTCAGCCTGCCGCGATTGGCTCATGGATGCTGCTCCTACTGGTGACTCCTAATCCCTACCCGCTGGTAGGTGGGCTGTCCATCGGCCCCCGAACCGGGCTACCCTCGACCGGGACGCCGGAGAAAACAAATGACCGAGGAAACCTCACTGTTCGGCCTGCGCGGCAAGAAGGCGCTGATCATCGGCGGCGGTCAGGGCATGGGTGAGGCGTCCGCTAAATTCCTGGCGCGCGCCGGCTGCGACATAGCGCTGGTCGATCTGCTTGCGGAACGGGCGGACCACGTCGCCGGCATCGTCAACGGCATCGGCACCAAAGCCGTCACCGTCATCGGCGACGTGCTCGATGACGCGCAAATTCCCCGCATCGTCGCCGAGGCGGAGGAGAAACTCGGCGGTCTCGACCGCATGATCACGATCGTCGGCGCGGCGGTGTTTCGCTCGTTGATGGATACGACGGCCGAGGTCTGGGACCAGCAGATGCATCTCAACCTGCGCTACTTCTTTCTGATCGCGAAAGAAGCCGCCAGCGTCATGATCCGCCGCGGCACCGGCGGCCGGATCGTTGGCATCGCCTCGGTCGACGGCCAGCGCGCGGCGCCAATGCGAGGCGCATATGGCGCGGCGAAAGCGGGTCTGATCAGTACCGTGCGCACCATGGCGGTCGAATGGGCACCGCATAACATCAGCGTCAACGCGATCGCGCCGGGTCATATCGTCACGCCGCGACTGTTCGACACGCCGCATCGCACCGAGCGTTACACCGACAGCCTGTTGCCCGCGCGACGCCGTGGCACCACAGACGATATTGGCAAAGCGGCGTTGTTCTTGCTGTCCGATCTCGCGTCCTATGTGAACGGCACGACGCTGGACGTCGATGGCGGCCTGTTGGTCGCGAACCTGTTCCCGGGCGATCTGCCGGGGAGGAACGCGTGACGGTGATAACAATGGCCGAGCCACGAAAGGCAGCATTATGAACTTCGATTTTTCCGACGATCTGAAACAACTGCGCGATCAGGCCCGCCGTTTTCTGACCGAACAATGCCCACCCGCTTTGGTGCGTCGATCGCTCGACGGTGAAGAACCATACGCCGCCGCACTGTGGAAAGAGATCGCCGACATGGGCTGGATCGGTGCCGCTATTCCGGAACAATACGGTGGCGCCGGACTGGGCTACGAAGGCCTGTGCGTGCTCGCCGAGGAAATCGGCCGAGCCGTCGCCCCGGTGCCCTTCGCGTCCACCGCCTATCTCGCCGCCGAGGCAATCCTGCTGGCCGGCACGGAAGCGCAAAAACGCAAATACCTGCCGCGGTTCGCCGACGGATCTCTGATCGGGTGCTTCGCTCTCGCCGAGGGTAACGGAAATCCTTCGCCCGACGCTATCCGCTCACGCGTCACCGGCAGCAAACTGACCGGCGCGAAATGGCCGGTCGCCGATGGAGGAATCGCCGATATCGCGATCGTCGCCGCGCGCGACGAAACGAACGAAATCGCCTTGTTCCTGATCGAGACGAAATCAATCGCCCGGAAAACCCTGCGGACCGTCGATCCAACCCGTGACCAGGCTCGTTTCGATGCCGCCGACGCACCGGCGGAAAAACTTAACGCCGCCACCGGATGGGCCACCGTGCAGCGTCTGCTCGATCGCGCCGCGATCCTCTTCGCCTTCGAGCAGGTTGGCGGTGCCGAAGCCTCCATGCACATGGCGCGCGACTACGCGATGGAGCGTTTCGCGTTCGGGCGTCCCATCGGCTCGTTCCAGGCGATCAAGCACAAACTCACGGATGTCTATGTCGCCCTGGAACTTGCCCGCTCCAACGCCTACTACGGCGCCTGGGCTTTGAGTGCTGACGCGGCCGAATTGCCGCTCGCGGCCGCCACCGCGCGGGTGTCCGCCACCGAGGCGTTCCACATCGCCTCGAAAGAGAACATCCAGACCCACGGCGGTGTTGGTTTCACCTGGGCTTTTGATTGCCACCTTTATTACCGGCGATCGAAACAACTGGCATTGCGTCTCGGTGGAGCACCGTTCTGGAAGAATCGCCTGGTCGACCTGATCGAAACCCGTAACGCGGCCTGAGGGACTCCAAACCATGGACTTCAATGACAGCCCCGAAGAAGCCACCTTTCGCGCCGTGGCTCGCGCGTTTCTCAGCGCCAACGCCGAACCGAAAGCGTCCGGCCGGCCGACGCTGCGGCTTGGCGGCATGACGGCCGAAGAAGTGAAACGCTGCAAAGCCTGGCAGGCGAAAAAGACCGACGCCGGTTTCGCCGGGATCACCTGGCAAAAGCGTTTCGGCGGACGCGAATTGTCACCGATTTTCCAGGTCATCTACAACCAGGAAGAAGAAGACTTCACGGTCCCGCGCGGCCTGTTCGAGATCGGCCTCGGCATGTGCATCCCGACCATGATGGCCTATGCCAAACCGGAACAACTCGACCGCCACGTCAAACCCGCTCTGCGCGGCGAGGAAGTCTGGTGCCAGTTGTTCAGCGAACCAGCCGGCGGCTCCGACCTCGCCGCGTTGCGCACCCGCGCGGAACGAGACGGCGACGACTGGATCATCAATGGCCAGAAAATCTGGACATCCGGCGCGCATCTGTCCGACTTCGGCATCATCGTCGTGCGCACCGATCCAAACGTGCCGAAACATGAGGGTCTTAGTTTCTTCTTTCTCGATATGAAATCGCCCGGCATCGAAATCCGCCCAATCCATCAGATGTCCGGCACGCGCCACTTCAACGAAGTGTTCTTCACCGATGTTCGCGTTCCTGACTCGCAACGGCTTGGCCAGGTCGGGCAGGGCTGGCGCGTGTCGCTGACCACGCTGATGAACGAGCGCCTCGCGGTTGGCGATCCCGCTCGCCCGGATGTCGATGATCTGGTCGCCCTTAGCAGGTCATTGGTGATCGACGGTCAACCCGCGATCCGAAATCAGGCCGTGCGCGAGCGCATCGCCGAGTGGTACGCGCGCGCGCAAGGCCTGAAGTTCACGAAATTCCGCACCATGACCGCACTGTCGAAAGGCGAAACGCCTGGCCCGGAGAATTCAATTCACAAACTGGTGAACGCGTCCAAGCTGCAGGATATCGCCAGTTATGGCATGGACCTGATGGGCGAGGCGGGCATGGTCATCGACGACGATCTCGCTGAGGCATGGGGCATGTTCCAGTCGGCGCTGCTGTCGTCGCCCAGTGCGCGGATCGCCGGCGGCTCGGACGAAATCCTGAAGAACATCATCGCTGAGCGCGTGCTCGGATTGCCAGCCGATATCAGGGTGGACAAGAACCGGCCGTTCAATACGGTGCCGACCGGAAACCGTTGAGCAGCTCCGGTAGTTCGCGCATGTGTTGAATGACGTGCGCCGCGCCGGCGCCAGGCAGACGATCCGCGTGACCAGGCCGGCAATGGCTGCCGCCGCTGAAACCAATGACAGGCATCCCCGCCGCGACCGCGGCCGTCACGCCATGTGTGCTGTCCTCGATCACCAGACATTCCGCCGGCGCCGCGCCCATCTCCCGCGCCGCGAAAAGGAACAGGTCCGGCGCCGGTTTGCCACGCGCCACCTGCGTCGCGCTGAATATATACGGATCGAAATAATCCAACAGCCCAACGATCGCCAGGCAACGCCGCACCCGCTCCAGCCGGCTACCCGAGGCGACACACAGAATTCCGACATGCGCCGCCAGTACACTGTCGATGCCGTCGATTGTCAGCGGCTCGATTTCGAACGCATCCATGATGCGTTGCCGCATCGTCGTGTGGAACTCTGGCGTCAGTGTCACGCCGTGGCGAGACTCGATGTCGGCGGCCATCTTTGTGGCGCTAATACCGATATAGCGATCGGCGATGTCTTCCGCCGTCATGACGACGCCGATCTCGGCGAGGCAAGGGACACAAATCCCGCAGACGACCGCCTCGCTGTCCACCAGCACGCCGTCGCAGTCGAAGATCGTCAAACCGGGCGGCATCGTGACCTCATTCGCCAATCGCCGGAATTTCGTTCAGAGCATGGAACACGGGGCGGCCAGCGGCGATAAATCGTCCGACCTCTTCGTCCGCGCCGGCTGACGTTCCGCCAACGCGCAGGCAGGCGTCGCAGCGGTCCGCCAAAGCGAGCGAGACCGGAAGCATGATCTCATCGTAAACAGCCTCCGATCCGCCCGCCGCTTCGATCATCGGGAGTGCCATGTTGACGCCGATAATCGGAACATGGCCGGCGCGTCGCACGGCAACCGCCGCTTCATTCAGAGTGCGTAGATTGACCGAGCGTTGCTCGGCTCCAGCGGCGCCCGACCGGTACGGGCCGGCGATCATGATCCACACTGATTGCCTCGCGTCTTCTTCGCGCGCGGAGGATAACGCGTCCGCGCGAGAGCAGGATACAGGGTCAGATGGCGGCGGCGATATTCGCACAACAGGGGTTGTCGGGGTCGATGCGGTGTGTCAGGTTGTTGCGAATCATTCGCAATAAGGTCGGCCATGCGAATCCTGCAACCATTACGCGGCCGGGCGATGGCTCTGCTCTGGGGCGGGCTCTCGCTTTCCGCGATCGGAGACCAGCTCTATGCGGTCGCCCTGACCTGGATCGCGGTCGGCGTACTGGGCGCGAACGCGGGTTACCTGGGCGCTTTGCAGGCGTTCATCGCCTTGCTGGCGGTCATCTGCGTCGGCGTCTGGGCTGACCGGTGGGAGCAGTTGCGCGGCATGATCGCCGCCGATCTCGCGTCAGCCGCCGTGCTGTTGGGAGTGGTCGCCGGGGCTTTGATCTCCGGAGGTTCGGGGGTGACCGGGCTCATCTGTGCGATCGTGGTGCTCGCCCTTGGCCAGGCGGTGTTCAGACCGGCGTTGCAATCCGTGCTGCCGACCGTGGTTGAGGACGCGCGACTGCTGCCGGCCGCCAATGGGTTGTTGGATGCGACCGGGCGAAGCGCTCGGCTTTTGGGCCCAGGATTGGTGGCGTTGCTGGGAAGCGCGGTGCCGGTCATTCATTTTCTGACGCTGGATGCTTTCACGTTCCTGACCTCGGCGACCGCCTTGTCGCTGATCCGGCGCCGGCGTCATGTGACGCCTTTGCTCGCGGGCGGCGTCCGAGAACCGGTGTGGAGCGGTATCATGCGCGGGTTCCGGGCAACTGCACGGCATCCATTGCTCGGCTATTATCTCGCGGTATCGGGTCCGCTGAACGGGGTGTGGTACGCGGTATTTTATTTGTGCCTGCCGCTGATGATCGCGCACGGGCAGGCGGGCCTCGGCGCATACGGATTGATCCTGTCGGCCTATGGTTGCGGGAACCTGGCGGCGACCGTGTTTCTGGGTGGCCGGACGCTGCCGGCCCGGCCGCAATTTCAGATGTTGGGCGGCAACATTCAGGGCGGCTGTGGAATTCTCCTGCTGGCGGCCGCGAATTTTCTCCCGCCGGAGTGGCGGCTGACCGGTTTCGCGGCCGCGTCCGCTCTGACCGCGATGGGTGGCCCGATGCAGGACATTCCAACCGCCGTACTGCGTCAGACAAGGCTCCCGCCATCGGATCGGCCGGCGGCGATGCGGGCCTACATGGCGGTTGTTTGTATCGGCATCCTGGTCGCGATGTTGCTGACCCCGGTGGTGATCGCCCTGATCGGTGTCACGCGGCTGGTGGCCGCGTGTGCCGCTGTCTATCTGTGCGTGGCGGCGCTCGGCCTGGCTCGCTTCGCCGGATGGCGGGACGCGGGTCTGGAGCAATCAGCCTGACGATGCTCTCGTCCGGGGGCGTTACGTCTTGATGCCGAGCCCGGCGAAGCGCTTGTTGAACTTCGCGACCTGACCGCCGGTGTCCATGATGCGTTGGATGCCGGTCCAGGCGGGATGGGACTTCGGATCGATGTCCAACCGCAGTGTATCTCCCTCCTTGCCGTAGCAGGAGCGGGTCTTGAAGGTGGATCCATCCGTCATGACGACGTTGATCTCGTGGTATTCGGGGTGGATGCCCGGTTTCATGGCGATGGTCCTTGCTGGCGCCACCGATCCCGACCGGCGGCACGAAGGCGCGGTGTGTAGCGGCGGTCGGCTGAGGAATCAAGCCGCGTGTGGGCTATCCCGTGGCGGCGTTCTTGTCTTTTTCCCGTGTCGCCGCCACCGCTTCGAACTGTTCCGCCAGCCGCAGCAGGCCCGCGCCGGTCTCGGCCGAGGTCGCGGTCAGTGCCATTTCCCGATATTCTCTCGCCCTGGCGCGAAGCTGCTCGGGAGTATGAGAGTCAAGAGGCCGATGGGTTGCCATGGAGAGACTATAACCGGCGCTAAAATATAGTCCAGCACCATTTTTGAGACAAACGGAGCCTGTGTCTGCAACTATAGATACGCCGTATATCCCGCCCGGCGGCGGCTTCAGTGCGGCCTTTTGCTCACTCAGCCGCCCGCGCGGCAACGGAAGGCGTTGCGGACGCGCTTGTCAGCCGGAACCCGGCGTATCCATTCGTGGCGATCGCGGCGCATTTTTCGCGATATGTGTTCACGCCGCCGATATACGGCATGAACACCCGTGGCTTGCCCTCGATATTCGCGCCCATGTACCACGACGCGGCCTTCGGATAGAGCGTTTTGTTGGCCACCTCGATGCCGTGCAGCACCCAGTTGTCCTCGGACTCCTGGGTGGCTTCGATGCGCGCGACGCCGCGATCGCGGAGCCAGGCGAGACAGTCGGAGATCCAGTTGACGTCCTGTTCGATCGAGACGTGCATATTGCTGAGGACCGAGGGGCTGCCTGGCCCAGTGACCATGAACATGTTCGGGAAATGCGCGCACATCAGGCCGAGATAGGTGCGCGGCCCGTCCTCCCATTTTTGTTTCAGGGTCGAACCATCGGTGGCGTGGATGTCGATCGCGGTCAGCGCGCCGGTCATCGCATCGAAGCCGGTGGCGAAAACGATCGCGTCGAATTCGTACTCGGCATTCGCGGTGCGCAGACCGCTGGGGGTGATTTCGTCGATCGGCGCCAGGCGGACGTCGACCAGACGCACGTTCGGCCGGTTATAGGTTTCGAAATACCGCGTATCGACGCAGATGCGTTTGGTGCCGATCGGGTGATCCTTGGGCGCCAGCAGTTCGGCGGTGGCGGGGTCCTTGACGATTTCGCGGATTTTGCCACGCACGAATTCGGCGGCGGTGTCGTTCGCCTCCTGATTGAAGATCAGGTCGTTGAACGCGGCCATGAAGGTCGTGCCACCGGACGCCCACCGCTCCTCATAAATCCGCCGGCGTTCCTCGGGGGAGACGGACAGCGCGGAAAAATCGTTGGGATAAGCGATGATGCCGTTGCGGGTGTCGCGCGCTTCGGCGCGCAGGGCGGCATATTCGTCCTTCCACTGGCGAGCGTAACTTTCTGTCATCGGACCGTTGCGCGACGGGATGGAGAAATTTGGCGTCCGTTGGAACACCGTCAGATCGGCGGCCTGCGCGGCGATCATCGGTATCGCCTGGATCGCGGAGGACCCGGTGCCGATCACGCCGACGCGTTGCCCGGTGAAATCCACGCCCTCATGCGGCCAGGCGCCGGTGTGGTAGGTTTTTCCCTTGAAGCTGTCGCGGCCTTTGAAGTCCGGCACGCGTGCGGTGGACAGGCAACCGGTGGCCATGATCAGGAAGCCGGCTTCGAATCGATCCCCCGCATCGGTGCGGATCGACCAGCGGTTGGTGGTTTCGTCGAAGCGGGTCTCGGTGACGCGCGTGTCGAACAGGATGTCGCGGCGCAGGTCGAGTTTGCCGGCGACATGATTGGCATATTTCAGGATATCTGGTTGCGCCGAAAACAGCTCGGGCCATTGCCATTCCTGCTGCAGTTCCTCGGAGAAGGCGTAGGAATACTGCATGCTTTCGACGTCGCAGCGCGCACCGGGGTAGCGGTTCCAGTACCAGGTGCCGCCGACATCGGACCCCGCCTCGATGATCTTGGCCGACATGCCCAGGAGGCGGAGACGATGGAGTTGATAGAGGCCGGAGAAGCCGGCGCCGATGATGACGGCGTCGAATTGAGCGGTCATCTCTGGGCGGGGCATCGTCGTATCTGGCATTGGAGCTCCATGTGGCGACGGACGGTCATCGGGGGATAACTGACCAGTTAAAAAAGTCAACCGATCAGTAGAAATTCCGACCCATGCAGGACTTTCGGGCATGCCATCCAGGCGTGGGTTGCGCGGCCACGACAGAACAGAGAGAGTTGCCGCTGGGAGATCGGCCAGTCGAGAGCAACCGGTTAACGGGAACGGATCGTGGCATGACGGACATCACCGTGAAGACCGGAGGCTGTTTGTGCGGTCAAATCCGCTATGAACTCCACGGACCGCCTGGCATCGCGGTGATCTGCCATTGCCGCATGTGCCAGCGTGCATCCGGGTCGCCTTTCGCCGCGGTTCAGTTCATGCCGTCCGAGGCGGTGAAAATAGTCGCCGGTGAGACCCAATCGTTCAACTCATCAGTGCAAGCCGACCGGGAGTTTTGCCCTCGTTGCGGATCGCAACTGTTCTTCAGGCGTCGAACCCGTCCGGAGATGTGGGGCATTTTCGTTGGCTCGCTGGATGACCCGAACGATTTCGCGCCATCCATGCAGGTCTGTCTGTCGAGTTCGGTCAGTTGGTTGGATGGCGTGGCCGCCGCGCCCGGCTTTGAGGAAAAGCCCGCGAACATGACTCCGACACTACGATACGATCCCGTTACTGGGCGGACCTTCGAGTGACAGCGCCCGGCTGACGGACCTCGCCGCCGGCGGGATCTGCGCTCGCCTGAGCTGTGTGGTATTATGTTACCACAACAACAAACCCTTGACGGCACAGACCTCCCCGCCGATAACCCGCACCTCAATCCACACGGACCAACCACCACCATGCTCAAAACCACGCAATCGCTGAAACCGTCGGAGGTGACCAAGGACTGGTTGCTGATCGACGCGGACGGCGTCGTGCTCGGCCGCCTCGCCGTCGTCATCGCCAACCGTTTGCGCGGCAAGCACAAGCCTCAGTTCACCCCGCATGTCGATTGCGGGGACAACGTCATTGTCGTCAACGCCGGCAAGGTGAAAATCACTGGCAACAAGACCGACAACGAAGTGTTTTACTATCACACTGGCTATGCCGGTGGGATCAAAGGCCGCACCTTCCGTCAACGGCTGGAATCCAAACACCCCGAGCGCGTGCTGGAAAAAGCGGTGGAGCGCATGATCACGCGTGGTCCGCTGCAACGCCGGCAGATGAAGCATCTGCACGTATACGCCGGACCAGACCATCCGCATGACGGCCAGCAGCCGAAGTCTCTGGACGTCGCCGCGCTCAATCCGAAAAACAAGAGGGGCTGAACGCGATGTCAGGCACCCAAACCGGCACTCTGGCCGATCTGAAAGAGGCTCTGGCCACCCGCCAGGCCGCCACCGCCGCGCAAGGCGGCACCGCGGCCACCGATTTCGCCGAGCTTCCGAAGCGCGAGCCGAAGCGCGATGCGTTTGGCCGCTCCTACGCGACCGGACGGCGCAAGGAATCCGTGGCGCGCGTCTGGCTCAAACCTGGCAAGGGCGAGATTACCGTCAACGGCCGTCCCGTCGTGCAATATTTCGCCCGGCCGGTGCTGCGCATGCTGCTGACACAGCCGTTTCTGGTGTCCGACCGCTATAACCAGTTCGACGTGATCTGCACCGTCAACGGCGGCGGACTGTCGGGCCAGGCCGGCGCGGTGCGGCATGGCATCAGCCGCGCTTTGACTTATTACGAGCCGGATCTGCGTGGCATCCTGAAAGTCGCCGGGTTCCTGACGCGCGACTCTCGCGCGGTGGAGCGGAAGAAATACGGTAAGGCCAAGGCCCGCCGCAGCTTCCAGTTCAGCAAGCGTTAAGGTCGGCGATTTATTCCCCCCACGTCATGGCCCGGCTCGTCCGGGCCACCTGATACAGCATGTGCGGCGACAGGTGGTCCGGACAAGCCGGGCCACGACGTGGGAAGGCTGGCAAAAGGAGGACGATCATGGACGACCGGATCACGCTGTTCGGCAGCTTCACCTCCAGCTCCTCCTATAAGCCGATGCTGTATTTTTCGCTGGCGCGGCTGCCGTTCAGCTTCCGCACCGTGAACCTGAAGATCGGCAAGCAGAACGAACCGGAGCATCTGGCGCGCAATCGTTACGGCAAAGTGCCGGTGTTACAGCATCGCGGTCTCACGATCGTGCAATCCAACGTGATCCTCAGTTACCTCGCGCAAACCACCGGTTGCTTTGAGGGCAAGACCGAGCAGGATCGCTGGACCGCGCGCGAGTGGCTGGACTGGGAACCGGATGCGATCAGCAACGTCGCCAAGGTCCGCCACTACAGCCGGTTCCGTCAGGTCGATCCGGCTGTCATGGCGTATTTTCGTCCTCTGGCCGAGGCCGCGCTGAGCTTTGTCGATAAATCTCTGGCCGGCCGCGAGTGGCTCGTCGGAGACAGCCCGACCATCGCCGATATCGGCTGCTGGGGCCGCATGGTGTTCATGGCCGAAGGCGGCATGAACATCGAGAACTGGCCGCATCTGCTGGCCTGGTCGAACCGGTTGAAAGCGATGCCGGGATTCGCGTTGCCGTACGACCTCATCCCCTCGAAGGATCGCGAATTCGATCCGACATGAGCGCGTGAATAACGGGTTTGCCGCCCGGCGAACTTGTTTCAGGCTGGCGGCTGGGCTCGTCTCCCTGTACCTCTCATTGTAAATCCGGTAGCCTGAACGAAGAGGGGTTCGCATGAAAATCGCGGTCATTGGCGCCGGTGGCGTCGGCGGAACGTTTGGCGCGGCGTTGGCCAAGGCAGGCGCGGACGTGTGGTTCCTGGCACGCGGCGCGCATCTGGACGCGATGCGAAGCGAGGGGCTGCGCGTGATCAGCGCGCGAGGCGATACGCATCTCGTGCCAACCCAGGCGACCAACGACCCCGCCGCGATCGGTCATGCCGATGTCGTGTTGTTTTGCGTCAAGCTCTGGGACGTGGAGAGTGCCGGCGAACACATCCGCCCCATCGTCGGTCCCTCGACCGCCGTCATCCCGTTGCAGAACGGCATCGATGCGTCGGAGCGGCTGATTCCGATCCTCGGCGCCGCGGCGGTGATGGGTGGTGTGGCTCAGGTGAGTGCGACGATCGAGGCGCCGGGCGTGGTGCGGCAAACGGGCACCTTCATGCGGCTGGTGTTCGGCGAACTGGCGGGAGGGCTCAGCGCTCGCGGTGACGCGTTCCTGGCGCTGTGCCGGAAAGCCGGCTTCGACGCGGATCACAGTGACAAGATATTGACCGAGCTCTGGCTGAAATTCATCGTGCTCGCGACCAACAGCGCGATCACCGCCGCCACGCGGCTGTCGTTCGGGAGGTTACGGACCGACCCCGACATCATGGCGCTGTTCGAGGCCGCGACGAAGGAGGTCGTCGCCGTCGGCAGAGCCAAGGGTATTGCTCTGCCGGAGGACGCGGCACAGCGGAATATGAATTTCCTCGCCGGTGCGCCACCCGCGATGATGGCGTCGATGGCGCATGACCTGATCCGCGGCAATCGCATCGAATTACCCTGGTTGTCCGGCAAGGTCGTCGCCATGGGCCGCGAACTGGGCGTGCCGACGCCGGTGCATTCGGTGCTGCACGCGATTTTGAAACCCTATGCGGCGGGAGCGGCGTAGCAAACGCTGGCGTGGCCGGCGATCGCCGCCGGTCAATCTGGCAACGGCCGAGATATGCCGCCGCCCTGGATCAGAATTTCGACCATGTCCCCTCATTCAAGTACAGATCGGGCCAGGGGCGGCGCAGCCACCGGTAACTGTTTCGTGAGCGGTTCGAGGAAGCCGTGGCCTCCAGTTACGCTGCGTGACCCTCGTCGGATCCGGCTGGCACAAGCAAGCTTAATCGGGCTGCCTCGAGTTGGCGCAGCGCCATCTCATGCAGACCGTCGGCGTCGATATCTATTCGAGGGGCACCGTCCGGTCCGGCGGGCTCCGGCCACTCCAGAACCTGACCGTGGTACGCCACCCTCGCCTGGGCGAATTTGGTCTCATCGCGCAACGCGGCCCATACGCCTCCACGCCTGATATCGTCGGCGAAATCGACGGTCGACTTATCGCCCGACGCCCAGGTGACGAGCAGACGATACCCGGCTCGCGGTTCAATACTCGCGATCGGATGCAGAGTGCCTTCGGTCATGGAGAGGGAATATCCCGTATTTCGAGCCCGGCCCGCGCCAGGACCCAGTTTAGAGCCAACTCGGCCTGATGTGCGAGCGCCCATTCGCGGACGGCTCGTAGGGTGGTGGCCGAGAGTGCGCCTCGCAAGATTCGGACGTCGGCGATGGTAATCAAGGTATTACGCCCCGCATGTTGGACATGAAAATGCGGTGGGTCGTGGTCGTTGTGAAACTGGCGGATACGCAGGTGTCCTGGAAGGTCAGCCACTTTTGGCATTCGACGTATTCCGTCCTGTGAACGTGGCCGCCCTCGTTATCCAGCACATTCGTTACCGTCGGGTGAATGCCACCCGAATTCGGCCGACGCCACGGGTCTCGACACAGTGCTGAAAATCGGAGAAAGATTCTCGAAATTCCACCACACATGAGTCGTTCCCCTGGACATCCGTTCCCCATCGGCGATCTACCGATTTGAACGCTCGACACTGGATGTCGCGCGAGGCGTCCTGCTTGTCGATGGAACGGAATGCCGGCTGCGTCCGAAAAGCTTCGCGTTGCTGCAATTCCTGGTTGAGAATGCGGGGCGTGTCCTGAATCGTGACGAAATCATGCGCGCGGTATGGCCGGACGTCTTCGTGACCGACGACAGTATCGGCCAGTGCATCAAGGAGATCCGCCGCGCCATCGGCGACGAGGCTTCCAGTCAGGTGCAAACGTTGCCAAAGCGAGGCTATATGCTCGCGGTCCAGGTGCTGCGTGACGAGCCGGCTGGTGAGCTATCGGTGGCTCCGTCGCTGCCCGACAAACCCTCGATCGCCGTGCTGCCGTTCCAGAATATGTCCGGCGATCCGGATCAGGAATATTTCGCTGACGGCACGGTCGAGGAAATCACCACCGCGCTCAGCCGCATCCGCTGGCTGTTCGTGATCGCGCGCAATTCAGCGTTCACCTACAAAGGCCCCGCGATCGACATCAGGCAGGTCGGCCGCGAACTGGGCGTTCGTTACGTACTCGAAGGAAGCGTGCGCAAGTCTGGTAACCGGGTGCGCGTCACCGCTCAGTTGATCAACGCGATTTCGGGCACGCACATCTGGGCTGATCGGTACGATCACGAACTCGACGATATTTTCGCCGTGCAGGATGCGATCGCCACCGCCATCGTGGGCATCCTGGACCCCGAGCTGACCGGCGCCGAACAGCTACGGGTGATGCGTAAACCGCCGGACAAACGGGATGCCTGGGAGACCTTTCAGCGCGGGTTGTGGCACTTCCACAAATATACCGCCGCCGACAACAAGATCGCGCAGACTCTTTACCGGGAGGTGATCGGGATCGATCCCGGCTTCGCGCCAGGTCATTACGGCCTCGTGAACGCGTTGTTGTGGGAAGTCTGGCTTTATGGCGCGCGAACCGCGCCGGAAATTCAGCCGGAATGCGTGAGGGAATCCCGCATCGCGGTGGCGCTCGACGACCGCGACGCCGTGGCCCGCGCCCTGCACGGCGTCGTCATGCTCGGCGAAGGTGAATGGGACATCGGCCTCGCCGAGGCGCGCGTCGCTTACTCTCTCAATCCCAACAACGGTTTCGTGGCGGCCGCTGTCGGCAAGACGGCTGGCTTCGCCGGCCTTCAGGATGAGGGCATCGAGTACCTGCGACGCGCGATGCGGCTCAGTCCGCGCGATCCGCTCACCTGGGGCTGGCTGTGGTGGATGGCGGTGTTCCAGTTCTACGCGCGCGATTTCGCCGGCGCTCTGGCGACCCTGACGCGCGTCGCCGGGATGCGCGCCGGGTTCCCGTATCTTTACATGTTCACCGCCGCGTCGCTGGCGTTTCTGGACCGCCACGATGAGGCGCGCGCGATGTTCGATCGGTTGCGCGCCGAGGTGCCGGCTTGGCGGCGATGGGTCGAAGACCGGCCCGCCTGGCTGCGGCCCGAGGATTACGAACTGCGGCTGGAAGGCATGCGCCGCGCCGCCGGAACCTCGTTCGACACGGATTGACACGTCACGCGACTGGCGAAACCGGGTAATTCCGCCAGGCTTTCGCCCGCATGCCCCCCATTCGCCCGTGACCCTTGCATTCCCTCGCCCAAACCGGGAAGTTGCCCTTGGAAAGGAACCTCCGCTCATGAAACAGGCGAGCATCTTCATCGACGGCGAGTCCGGCACCACGGGTCTGGGGATCCGTGAACGTCTGGCTGCTCTGCCCTCCGTCATGCTGAAGAGCCTGCCCGCCGAGCGACGCCGCGATCCGGCCGCGCGCCGCGAAATCATGGCGGAGGTCGATCTCGTCGTGCTGTGTCTGCCCGACGACGCGGCGAAGGAGTCGGCTGCGCTGGCGGCCTCGCTCGGCAACGCGGCGCCGAAAGTGTTGGACGCCAGCACCGCTCATAGGGTCGATCCCGCCTGGGTTTATGGCTTTCCCGAAATGGAGCCGGGCCAGGATAAGCGGATTGCCCAGGCGAAGAATGTCGCCAATCCGGGGTGCTATCCGACCGGGGGGATCGGCTTGATCCGGCCTCTGGTGGATGCCGGGATCGTTCCGAAGGATTATCCGGTGACGATCAATGCCGTGTCGGGTTACTCGGGCGGCGGCAAGTCGATGATCCAGGCGCACGAGACCGATCTCGGCCCGGCGTTTGAACTTTATGCTCTGTCGCTGGAACACAAACACGTGCCGGAGATACAACTTTATGGCGGCCTGACGCGGCGGCCCATTTTCGTTCCGTCAGTGGGACATTTCCGTCAGGGCATGCTGGTTTCGGTGCCGTTGCATCTCGACACGCTAACCGGCCGGCCGACCGGTGCCGATCTGCACGCCGTGCTGGAAAAGCGTTACGCCGGCTGCGGTCTCGTTCGGGTCGTTCCAGTGCCGGAAGACGGCAAACTCGAACCCGAGGCGCTGAATGGCACTGACATTCTGGAACTGTCCGTGCACGTCAATGAAAAGCATCGCCAGGCCGTGCTGGTCGCGCGACTGGACAATCTCGGTAAGGGTGCGTCCGGCGCCGCGGTGCAGAACATCGGGCTGATGCTTGGCCTGCACGAAGGCGTCGGCAAGCGAGAAATGGCGGATGCCTGACCTGCCGTATGGCGGGTATGGCCCGATCTTCTCGCTGGACGGGATAACACCGACGATCGCTGAGGACGCGTTCATCGCGCCCTCGGCGGCGGTGATCGGTGACGTTGTGATCGGGTCGGAGACCGGGATCTGGTTTCATTGCCTCGTCCGAGGCGACATGAATTCGATCCGCATCGGCGCGCGTACCAATATCCAGGACGGCACCATCATTCATGTCGATTCCGGGGAATTCTCGACGTTCATCGGCGACGACGTGACGGTTGGGCACAACGCGGTGATCCACGCCTGCACTTTGAAGAATCGTGCCTTTGTCGGGATCAGCGCGACGGTGCTGGACGGCGCGGTGATCGAGGAGGGCGGGTTGCTCGCCGCCGGCGGATTGCTGACGCCGGGGAAAGTGATCGGTCCGAACGAATTGTGGACCGGTTCGCCGGCGAAACTGCGCCGCGTGATGGACGCGGAAGAACGCACGCGTTTCGACCGCAACGCCGAGGTGTATCGAGCGCTGGCGAAGCAATTCCGCGCGGGATTGAAGTCGGTTGGGTAACGTCAGGCGGTGGCGGCGAGCGATGTCCCGCTGATGAACGCACCGACGAACTGCAACAGGAAGTCCGTGAGCGCGACCGTTGGCGGTAGGTCGTGCAACAGCGTATCGGCATCGTAGCAAGCCTGTAAGTCGATGACTCGCGGCGGCAAATTCTCGGTGGCGGCTATCACGTCGCACACCGCCTGCGCTATTATTCCGTAACCGACAATGGTCGGGTGCAGGTTGTCCAGACCGAACATCCCGCCGCCCCAACCGGCCATGCCGCCCCATGGCGTGACCTCGAGGGCGGCGTTGTCCAGCAGGATTTCCGTCGCGCCCTTGTGCACAAATACTTGTTTCGTAGCAGTCATGTTCTTGCGATCGTACGCCGCCGTGCTTGCATAAATATCGACGAATCGCGCGCGATCCCCCAATGGTGAAAAAGCGTCTCTGATCTGAGGATTGAGCGTGGTGTTGATCCAGGTGTCGATGGCCTGCATCTGCGCCTTGGTGATGCCGCCACTGCCAATCAATTGGCCGATGTATTTGTCGTAGTAGCCATCACGCGGGATCGGCGGATCACCGCCGCCCAACCACGGGGGCATCAGGTTCGCGATCGAACTCGGCTTCGGCTGCAAGTTGATATAAAACCGTTCCGTGTCCGGGCAAAGCTCCTTCAGGTGCAGCGCCAGCGTCTTCATGTTCGGGATTGGATTGTACGTCGTGGTGAAGTTGGTCGGATTGGCCAGCAGCAACAGCGTCCACAGCCCATCATTCACACCGATATTGATCAGCACCCGTTTCGGCTTTTGCTCGCCCAGAATGGCGATCGACGTACGCGTATCGTTCGCGACGCGGCCGGGATTGAGTACAAACGCCGTGTTCAGCGCCTGCAGCAATGCCGGCACCTGCGCCAGTGGCAACGTCGCGCCTTGTGCCGCGAGATTGTTCACGGTGCTGAGCGAGGCCTGATAATTCGCGGTATACAAATCCGCGACCTGTTGCTGACCGATGCTCAGATTATGGAAGAAGGGCGACGCGGACCACCGTTGTTCGGCCAACCACACATGTGCGTTGATAGCGGCCTGCTTAACCAGATCCTGCGTCACTTCCGACGGATTTCGGAAAATGCCTTCGACATCCAGCAGCATCGTATGCGGATAATCCGGCGAAACGAAATCCCAACCGAACGCCTGGGCCACCTGCGCGGGAACCGAATGCGCCGCCAGGTTCGCGTTGATCGTCAGCGAGCGGAATCCGTTGTAGAGCGAGTCCCCAATTGCCATGAGTTCTGGCGGTGGCATGATTGGCCTCCCTGGTTACAGGAAACCATAGCGACGCCAATCCGTGGACGCAACCAGAAATCGATTTCCGATCGCATCAAATGCCCGGCGGTGCGTCAGAACAATGACAATTGGGTTTCGGCCTTGCCCGCCTTTTCCCCAGGAGCCGCGAACTGCGAACAATCCAAACCCTCGCGTGCCTCATCCAGCCCCCACTGGCGCGCCGCTCTGGCGAAACGCCGCAGCAGCATATCGGCGTACGGACCGGACCCGGAAAACCGGTGCCCGAAGCGCGGGTCGTTCAATCCGCCCGCTCGTGTGTCGCGGATCAGGTTCAGAACGTGCTTCGCCCGGTCGGGGAAATGCTCGTGCAGCCAGGACTCGAAGATCGTTTTCAGCTCGTGCGGCAACCGCAACAGGATGAACGATGCATGGCGGGCACCCGCTCTCGCGCCTGCCTCCAGCAATTTCTCCATTTCCGCGTCGTTCAGACCCGGGATCATTGGAGCGGTCAAAATCCCGGTCGGCACGCCGGCCCGCGTCAGTTCCTCGATCGCGTGCAGCCGGCGTTGAGGAGTCGCGGCGCGCGGTTCCATCACGCGCGCCAGCCTGGGGTCGAGCGTGGTCACCGAAAGATACACCCGCACCAGGCTGCGTTTCGCCATCGACGAGAGAATATCCAGATCGCGCAGCACGCCCGCCGATTTGGTCACGATCCCAACCGGATGGTTGAACTTGTCCAACACCTCCAGCACCGCCCGCGTCAGTTTCAGCGTCCGTTCCACCGGTTGGTACGGATCGGTGTTCGAACCCAGAGCCATCACCTTCGGCACGTACCCGGGCTTGCGGAGTTCTTTCTCCAACAGCGTGCCAACCTCCGGCTTGAAGATCAGCTTCGTTTCGAAATCGAGGCCGGGCGAATAGCCGAGATACGCATGCGTCGGCCGGGCGTAGCAATACACACAGCCGTGTTCGCAACCGCGATACGGATTGACCGCGCGGTCGAATCCCAGATCGGGAGAGCTGTTCCAGGCGATCACGGATTTGGTGCTGTCCTTGATCAGCGTGGTGGCGAGCTTCACCGGCTCCTCGATCTCTCCGGTCAGGGTGTCCCAGCCATCGTCAAACGGGCTGACGACCGAGGCGTCGAACCGAACCGCCGGATTGGTCACCGCGCCTCGGCCGTGACGTACGCCGGACGGCATTCGGGCGGAGATTTCCGGTTCCGGCATACCGGCCCGATCCAACGCGTCGACAGCCTCCCGATCGAAGGCATCCCAATCGGGTCTGTTCTTGTTCGAGTCAGCGAGTTCGGGCATGCTCCGTTCCCCGTGTGTTCACGGAGCACACCATCGCCAACAAGGGTTCGGCCGTCAAGAACAAAACATGAAAATCCACAGCAAAATATCCGTCGTCATCCCCACCCTGAATGCCGCCGAGACCTTGCCGGCGACAATGGCCGCGCTCGACGCATCGGACGAAATCGTCGTCGCGGACGCCGGTAGTGAAGATGGCACGGCCGCCGTGGCCCAGAACGCGGGAGCCAGGGTGGTCCTCGCCAGGAGGGGGCGCGGGTCGCAACTCGCGGCCGGCATCGCGGCGGCGTCGGAGGAGTGGCTGCTGCTGCTGCATGCGGATACGCGCCTGGAAGAAAGCTGGCGCGAAGCGGCTTCTGCTCACATGAGCGAATACCCGGATAAAGCCGCCTATTTCCGCTTTGTCCTGGACAGCACCGACCCTCGCGCCCGCGGGCTGGAGCGGCTGGTCGCCTGGCGCTGCCGGATCTTCGCCTTACCTTATGGCGATCAGGGACTGCTGACCCACCGGGACACGTTGCGCCAGGTTGGCGGAATGCGGGCCCTGCCGCTGATGGAGGACGTCGATCTGGTCAGACGTATCGGCCGAAGCCGCCTGATCGGGCTGCCCGCCGGGGCGGTGACCTCGGCCGCCAAATGGGAGCGGGATGGCTGGTATCGCCGGTCATGCCGCAACCTGATCTGTCTTTCGCTGTGGCACGCCGGTGTCCCGCCGAGCCGGATCGCGCGGATCTATGGATGAGGGATACCGTTGTCGTGTTCGCGCGCGCGCCTCGGTTGGGGACGGTGAAGCGACGGCTCGCCAAGGACATTGGCGATCGCGCCGCGCTGCGATTCCACGCCGCGACATTGGTTGGCCTGCTGCGCGATTTGCGGCGTGACCGGCGGTTCCGGACGGTGTTGGCATTGACCCCCGACGGCGCCTCGGACCGATTGCCGGTGCGGGTCGACCGAATCTCTCAGGGCAAAGGAGATATCGGGAAGCGGATGGACACAGTGTGCCGACGGTATCTCGCTGGTAACGTGGCGATCATCGGCAGCGACATTCCCGATGCCGGCGCGGCTGACATTCGGGCCGCGTTTCGTGCCCTTGGACGGCACGACGCGGTGTTCGGCCCAGCGGAGGACGGTGGATATTGGCTGGTGGCGCTGGGGGCGAGGCGTCCCGCGCAACCTTTTGTCAAGGCGCGATGGTCTACGCCGCACGCACTGGCCGATACGCTGCGCAACTTCCGCGGCCACCGCGTCGCGCGCGTGCGGATGTTGCGCGATGTGGATACTGCTTGCGACCTGCCCACGCATCCGCGACGATCCAGCGCCGAAAAATGAAGGACGAAACACGATGACCTGGCCCACCCAACAAGGCATATGGCGCGGCGGAGACCTGACTCTTCGCTCAGGCGCCGTGCTACCCGACACGCTGCTGTCATGGAAAGCTCATGGCACGTTGTCGGAGGCGAAGGACAACGTCATCATCTATCCGACCAGTTACGGTGCGCGGCATCCGGATCTGGAGTGGTTGATCGGCCCGGAAGGCGTGCTTGATCCGACCCGGTATTTCATTGTGATCATGGATCAGTTCGGCAACGGCCTGTCGTCCTCGCCGTCCAACACGCCGGATTATCCGACCCTGGTGACGGTTCGGGACAACGTTGAATCGCAACGTCGCGCGCTGACGGAGTTGTTCGGCATTGATCGTGTCGCCTGCGTCTACGGCTGGTCCATGGGAGCCTTGCAGGCCTATCACTGGGCTTCGTTATTTCCCGGCGCGGTCGAGCGGATCGTCGTCAATTGTGGCGTCTCCCGCACCGCGGTGCACAACCAGGTGTTTCTCCGCTCTCTGATGGCCACGCTGGAAGCCGCGCCGCAACACATCGGCAACGGCCGTTTCTCCCATGAACCGGCCGCGGCCAAGCGAGCCTTCGGCCGCATCTATGCCGGGTGGGCGCTCAGCCAGGATTTCTATCGCGCCAATCTGCATCTCGCCTGGAGTTCGCAGCCCAATCTCGGCTCGCCGGACCTGGAAACCTTTTTGCGCACCGACTGGGAAGACCGCTTCGGCGCCGCGCCGGCGGCAAACCTTTACGCTCAGTTGTTGACCTGGGACGCGGCGGATATCAGCGGCAATGAGACATACAACGGCGATCTGGAACTGGCGTTGCGGGCGATCAAAGCCCATGTGTTACTGATGCCGAGCGAGACCGACCTCTATTTCCGGGTCGCCGATAACGTGGCGGAGCTGCCTTTTCTGGCCCATGCGGACCTGCGGCCGATCCCGAGCATCTGGGGGCATCGCGCGGGCAATCCCGTCCTCAATCCCGAGGACGCCAGTTTCATTCGGACCGCCGTGCGCGATTGGCTCGCCCGCGACATCAACTAAGGGGCACTCCCCGCATCAGTGGACGGAGACTGACATGGCCGTATCGATTACCCGGAGCAATCCCTCCACCGTTCGCGAACCCTCGGGTTACTCGCACGCCATTGAAATTCGGGGCGCCGAGCGGCGGCTGATCATTTCGGGACAGGTCGGCATGGCGCCGAATGGAACGCTTCCCGACACCGGCGGTGGTCAGATCGAGCAGGCGTTCGCCAATCTCCGCGCGGTGCTGGAAGCAAACGGCATGACGGTGAACAATATCGTCAAGACCACGGTCTTTTTGACCGACCGGTCGTTACTCGGCGCCTACCGCGCCGCCCGGGCGGCCCTGATGGCCGGGCACGCGCCTGCTTCGACACTGCTGTTTGTCGCCGGCCTCGCCGACCCGCGCTTCGTCGTGGAGGTCGAGGCCGAGGCGGTAGATTAGCCGACCCCGGCAGCGAAACGAAGCAAACGCCTGGAGTTCGATTTCGATCGACGGGCCGCTGCTTGGAGGTCCCATCACCGTACCTCCTTGTATTTCCGGACAAGACGGCGCACATCAGTCAGGTCGAGGAGACGGCCAGATGAATCAGCCTCGCGCGGGGAACTTCGCGCGGTCTGAGAAGTTTTTGTTTCCGAATTCGCTAATTCGACGGCCGGCTGCTTCGCCGGTGAGCAAACCTATGTTGAAAGGGCTTCTCATGCCAACCGGAACCGTCAAATGGTTCAATACCCAAAAAGGCTTCGGCTTTATCGCACCTGATCAGGGTGGGCCGGATGCATTCGTCCATATCAGTGCCGTCGAGCGTGCTGGATTGCGTGACCTCCGTGAAGGTCAGAAGGTGGACTTCGAACTCGTATCCGATCGCAAGAGCGGCAAGATGTCCGCGGACAATCTTAAGGTTCACTCCTGACGCTGGCGATGCCGCGGCATTCGTGCCGCCGGCATCGAGGTTGCTTCCTGGCCTTATGGTACGGCGGCGTATCGCGATCAAGCGGTGCGCGTCCGTTACGCTTGACGTGCGTGACCTCTGTTGTCCAACGCCGATTTGTCCATAGAGGAGGGATTGATGGCCAAGGGAAAAGATCGGGGCAATCGCGAGAAGAAAAAGCCGAAGGCCAAGAAACCGGCGTCCGGGCCGGCCACCTCGATCTTGTCGCCCAGGTCCCTGTCGGCCCAATCTGCTCCGCCGAAAAAACAAGGCCAGTAGTCGCTGTGTTTCGCCGTCGCTTGCGCCCCATCCAGGATGATGGTTTGACCTGCTGATCCGGCGGTCGCCGGTTGTCTTCAGGGAGGCGCGAAATGCTGTTTTACGACTCAATCGGACCCAACCCAAAAGTTGTGCGGATGTTCATGGCGGAGCGTGGGATCAGCGGCATCCCGTCCGAAACCATCGATCTGATCGCCGGCGAGAACCGGCGTGAGCCGTTCCTGGCGAAAAACCCGTCGGGAACTTGCCCGGCGCTCGTGCTGGACAATGGGGCCGTCCTCGCCGAAATCACCGCGATTTGCGAATACCTGGACGAGATCGGACCGGCCGGGACGACGCTGATCGGCAAGACGCCTGAGGAGCGCGCCGAAACCCGCATGTGGACTCGCCGCATCGATCTTAACATCATTGAGCCGATGGCGAACGGGTTTCGTTACACAGACGGCCTGAAAATGTTCCAGAACCGGATCCATTGCATTCCGGCCGCCGGCGCCGACCTGAAAGCGACGGCGCAGGAGAATTTGACCTGGCTCGACGGGTTGATCGCTGGCCGTAAGTTTATTTGCGGCGACAGGCTAACGTTCGCGGACATCCTGCTGTTCGTGTTCCTGGATTTCTTCACGGCGATTAAGCAGCCGTTGAACGAGGCCAATAAAAACATCATGGCCTGGTATGGCGGGATGAAGGCGCGGCCGAGCGCGACCGCCTGATCAGTCGCGCATGGCCGCGGAGATGCGGTCGTACCACGCGGTTTGCTCGGCGGGCGAGGCATGCGCGTTCGCCGGGCTTGGATTTGGAATCACGAACAACCGAGTGCGGCCGATGCGATACGGTTGCTCGCCCAGTACGGGAGGCGGTTGGTCGGGGGAATGCACCCGAATGAACGGGCGATAGCCCATCATGCCGTGGAAGCACGCGATACGCGGTTGGAACCTTTTCAACCTGGCGGCAAGGTCGTGGGCACCGCTGGCGAATTCCTGAGCGCTTACTTCATCGGCCCGGGCTGAGGCGCGTTTGACCACATCGGTGAAGCCAATCCCATGCGTCAGCAAGATCGTGTCATGCATTGGTTCCAACTGTGCCACGCCGAGAGCACGACGCACCGGTTCACTCAATATGGAGCGCGAAAATGCCGGCCAGAACCGATTCGTCTTGCGAGCGAAATAATGTCCCTGGGCAACCGAATAAAGCGACGGATTGATCCCGATGAATACCAGATCGAGTCCTTCGCGTAACAGATCGGGTAGACTCATTGTGCGGCCGTGACGTCATCCCAGGGCTCGATCCGGGGATCAAATGCGCCGTGCTTGCATTGATTCCCGGGTCGAGCCCGAGGATGACGTGAGACGGGTCTCGCGGCGAAATGTGACCGCACCGTCAATCCGTCAGCGAGGTTTGCTCGCCGCGTCGATCTGCTGGATCGCCGCCGCGTCCAGTTTGATCTCAGCCGATTTCAACAGCTCCGCCAACTGGTCCAAATTCGTCGCACTGGCGATCGGTGCCGTCACGCTCGGCCTGGCGATCAGCCACGCCATCGCGACCTGCACCGGTGAGGCACTGTACCGTTTCGCCACGTCATCAAGTGCCTTGAGCACGCCGAATCCGTAATCGTTCAAATACTTCTCGACACGCGAGCCGCGGGCCCGTCCAGAAGTGTCGGCTTTCGAGCGGTACTTGCCGGTCAGAAATCCGCTGGCGAGCGAGTAATATCCGATTACCCCAATCTTCTCCCTTAGGCACAAGTCTTCAAGCGGGCCCTCAAATTCCGCGCGTTCGACCAGACTGTATTGTGGCTGCAGGCTCTGATACCGTGGCAGGTTCTTCTCGGTGCTGATTTTTAATGACTCCGCCAGACGTGACGCGGAATAATTGGAGGCGCCGATCTCCCGCACCTTGCCCTGTTTGATCAGTTCGGCGTAGGCCGACAGTGTTTCCTCGATCGAGGTGTCCGGGTCGTCGCGATGCGACTGGTACAGGTCGATGTAGTCGGTCTGCAAACGCCGCAACGAGTCTTCCACGGCCTGCATCATGTATTTGCGTGAGAGGCCTTTCTTGCCAGGTGCGATTTCGATCCCGAGCTTGGTCGCGATGATGACCTTGTCGCGTCCGCCGCGCGCCTTCAGCCAGTTGCCGATGATCGTTTCGGACTCGCCGCCTTTGTTGCCGGGATGCCAGCGCGAATACACGTCCGCCGAGTCGATGAAATTGAACCCGGATGCGACAAACGCGTCCAGCAGTTTGAACGACATCGTCTCATCGGCGGTCCAGCCAAAGACGTTGCCGCCGAAGGTGATCGGATAGACATGCAGCGACGACGTGCCGAGTTGGCGCTTTTCCATGAGACTCTCCTGTGTTGGTCGACAGCACCCCGTCATGGCCCGGCTCGTCCGGGCCACCTATCGCGGCACCGTGCTGACGCGGGTGGCCCGGACGAGCCGGGCCATGACGAATAGTGCCGCGACGATGATTCGATCAGCGCGCGCGAACCAGACGGCCCGCCGTGGCGCCTGTGTAATTGCCATCCTCGAACGTCGACACGCCTGAAACGAAGGTGTGCTTATAACCATCGACCCGCTGCACCAACCGCCGTCCATTCATCGGTAGATCGTAACGGACTTCCGGGATGTGCAGCCGCAGCCTCTCATAGTCGATGACGTTGACGTCCGCCTTCATGCCTTCCTTCAGCAATCCACGGTCGTGGAAGCCAAAGAACCGCGCGGTGTCGTTGGTCTGCCGCTTCACCAGCATCTCCAACGGCAGCTTCGGCCCGCGGCTACGATCCCGAGCCCAGTGGATCAGCATCCAACTCGGGACACTCGCATCGACGATCGAGGAGCAATGCGCACCGCCATCCGACAACCCCAGCAGAGTCGTTTGATCCGCCAGCATCTCATGGATGACGTCGAGATTGTCCTCGTTGTAACCAACGATTGGGAAGAACAAGAACCGGTCCGCACCGCCCGCGAGGTAATCATAGGCGATTTCATCCGGCGAATGGTTCGAACGCGCCGCGATCGAGGCAATGCTATCCTTCTCCTCCGGCTCATAGTTCGGCGGGTCTTGCATCGGGAACATGCGGTTCCAGCGCGTCGTGATGCGCTGACGGAACTGCGACAGCCGATTCAGCAATTCAGCGGACGGCGCCTCATTGAGCACCTGGGCGCGAAATGCCGGGTCCTGCATGCGCCTGATCCGTTCCGCCACCGGAAGCTGCAACAACGCCTGATAGCTCGGCCGGATGGAGAACGGATTCAGTGCCGTATCGATGCCGAGCAACACCCCCACCGGCCGCCCGGCGATCTGCGCGGTCACGCTGGCGCCCTCGGCGCGGGCCTTGTGCACGCCATCCATCAGCCGGCGCCAACGGACGAGGTCGGTCGGACGATCGGTCAGCAGAAACCAGGCCGGACGCCCGCTTTCCTTGCTGAACTTCGTCATCCATTTTAGTTCTTCAGCTTCATCGTCAAAGTCGCTGTTGATGCCGAACGCACCATGATTGAGCCCGTTGAACGCCGTACCGATGCCCAGCAGTTCTTCAACCTCCGAATACCGGCCCGGAACCATTTCGCCGGCGGGAGTCTTATGCGAATTCGTCCGGGACGTCGTGAAACCGAACGCGCCGGCCTTCAGTCCCTGGCGCACCGCGTCACGCATTTGTTCGATGTCGTCGCCCGTGGCCTTTTCACGGCGGATCGCCCGCTCACCCATGACGTAAACACGCAACGGATGGTGCGGGATTTGCGCGGCGATATCGATCGCGCGCGGCTTTTGCTCCAGCGCGTCGAGATATTCCGGGAAGGTTTCCCAGTTCCATTTCAATCCGTCGGCCAGAGCGATCCCGGGGATTTCCTCGATCGACTCCATCATCCCGATCAGAGCGGAATGATCCGTTTTCCGAACGGGCGCGAAGCCGACCCCACAATTGCCGAACAGCACGGTGCTGACGCCATGCCAGGACGACGGCGCGAGTTCAGCGTCCCACATTGCCTGGCCATCATAATGGGTGTGCACATCGACCCAGCCTGGCGTGACCAGCAACCCATTCGCATCGATTTCCCGCTTCCCGGGACCCACCTTCCCACCCACCTGGGCGATTTTGCCGCCTTCCAGCGCGACGTCGCCGGTAACGCCAGGTGCGCCGGAACCATCGACAATGGTGCCGCCTCTGATCACGGTATCGTGCATTGAATTGCTCCTTGGGACTCTTTTGTTGCCGCCATGACAGACCCAACCTCCCCTCGGGTCAAGTCTTCGGCCGGGTCAGCGATCGCCGCTGAATATCCCGCGCAGGATCGCACCCGCCGCGCCCGCCTCGACGGCCTGAGTGGTGGTGGCACCTCCGCCGTTCCCCAGATAGGGCGCCAATGCGTGCGCCAGATTGGGTAGGGTCATGGTCTGCAACCAGACCCTGCCGGGTCCCGTGAGTTGCACCAGGAAGATACCGTCGCCGCCGAACAGCGCGTTCTTGATTCCGCTGATTGTCGTAATATCGAAACGGACGCTGTCCTCGAACATGCCGACATGACCAGGATGCACCAGCAACGTTTCGCCGGCTTGCAAATCGTTGGCGACGATTTCGCCGCCAAGAGCGACCCACGCCTGACAAGCGCCGGACAGATGCTGCAGGATGAAACCCTCGCCGCCAAACACGCCCGCGCCGAGCGAACGTTGCAGTGCCGTGCTCAATTGCACCCCTTGCGTGGCACACAGGAAGCCGTGCCGGTGGATCAGATAGCCGCGGTTGGGCTGTGCTTCGACTGGCACGATCTGGCCGGGAAGCTTCGGCGCGAAAGCGACGCCTCCTGGACCGCCTTCCGCGGCGAACTCGGTCATGAACAGGCCGCCACCGGACACCGCCCGGGTCAACGCGCCCCACAAGCCGGAGGCTCCGGCGGTGGCTGTGGTCGTGTTCATTCGCACATTCGGCGTCATCCAGGCCAGTTCGCCGGGCGCGGCGACGAGAACGTCGTCAGGATCGAGGCCGATTTCCAGAACGGGCAATATGGTGCCGGTGATTTGCGGGCGCATGGTTCGGTTAATCCGTTCCAGTTTCTGGCGTCATCGCCGCGCGCGACGCGGTTGCGCCGCCAGTGTCACGCTGGCGCCGCGCCGCGCAGACAGGTCCGGTGCAACACCCGCGGAAAGCGCGCCGCGTCGAAGTTAGGGTTCGCGCGATGCAACAGGCAGCGATTGTCCCACATCAGCATATCGCCCGCTCGCCATTTGTGACGGTAAACAAATCGCTCCTCAACCGCGTGCGCCGTCAATCGATCGAGCAGCGCTCGGCCCTCCGGCATCGGGCGGCCTTCGATGTGCGACGCATGCTCGCCCATGAACAGCGCCTTCTGCCCGGTTTCCGGGATCGTACGCACCAGCAGATGCGTCAGCGGCGGTGCGTCGGCGATTTCTTCCGGCGTGGCCTTCAGGCCAAGCCGCGCACGGGACTGTTCCCAGCTATGGACGATACGCACGCTGTCAAGTTCCGCCTTCTCCCCATCCGGTAGAGCGTCGTATGCGGCGATCATGTTGGCGAAGCAGGTTTCGCCTCCCTCGGGTGGCATGATCTGGGCGTGCAGGATGGTCGCCAGCGATGGCTCGGGACGGAATGATTTGTCCGAGTGCCATCCGGTTGAACCAACTTTGCCGCTCGGCGCGCCATCGGGCCCCAGATTGGAAACGATATGCACAAGAGGATTCCCGGTGCCGCGGTTGCGCGCCATGTGGCGTTCCAGTGTGCCGAATTGCTCGGTGAAGGCGATTTGCTGCTCCGGGTCCAGGTGCTGATCGCGGAAGCACAGCACGTGATAACGGACGAACGCGGCGTAGACGGCGTGTTTGGTCGGTTCGTCCAGCTTCCGGCGCAGATCCAGGCCGATCACCGCCGCGCCGAGTACGCGCGAAAGCGTCTCTGTCGTGAATGCCGGTGCGTCCAGTGTGACGGACATTTCGCGCTGCTCCCAGGGCAATCGCCCGGGTATGACTTTACCCGAGCTGACCTGGAATGCCAGTGCCGTCGCTGGTTCGCTGCTGTCCCGGACGGCGGGAGGATCGTCCCTCGACGCGCTTACGGTCAGGCTGTCACGCCAGGCACCATTTTCTCGCCGCCAGCAAGCCCACGATCGCGATACCGAGGATGACGAGTGCGTTGGGTTCCGAGAGATTCTGAACCAGAACGTCAAGATCCTGGAAATCGTAGTCGCCGGGGAAGGGCAGGTCCGTCACGCTGATAGGAGCGAAGCCTGCCGCGGGAACTGTCAGTCCGGGGGTTATCGTGCTTTCGCCGAAGGCGGCGAGGAAGACCGTGCAACCAGTATTCGGCGATGGGTTGCTGATCGGATCGTCAGTGAGAACACACAGGCCAGGCCGGTTGGCTCGGTCATTTGGGTTGGCGATGAATTCGAACGGGATCGTGCCGGCGGACCACGCCATGGTTTGCTCGTCCGCCGTTGACGTATCGGCGATTGTCGCGCCCGCGTTCGCGACACCATGGGCGAACGCGAAAGCCGTGATGGCGAATGCCGTACCGAGCACGAACCGATGCCGCGAATATCCAGATCTTTCCATGACAGATGGCTCCGAGACTCCGAGTGATAGACACACAACCGTTCAGCGGACTCATCAGCGAAACAATCGTTGAGCCACCGGTCGCGTGCAAGTTTCTCATCGTAGGCACCCACGGGCGCCATTCTCGAACTCCGGGCCGAATCTAGGTCGCCAACCGAGGGAAAGTCAAAGAAATTCTTTGTGTACAACTGAATGTTCGGCAGCCGAACAGGCGTACCGGTCACGCCGGCATTGAACTGATCCGCTCCCAATAGAGTTCTCCAAGCTGCGTCACGCCGTTTATCAGCACTGGCGGCGGGATCAGCACTATGCGCTTGCCCTCAAACCGCACCTTCCGCTCCTGATCGCCGCCGATCAGCTTTGCGTTCGATGAGGCATCGACCCGGGTCACCAGTGTCTGGCCGTCGAACGTGTAATTGCCGCGATACGATCCGTATTCCCGGACAGTTCCCTCGGGCAAAGCCGGCCTGCCATCGCACAAGACCACCATCATGCGCCCGTCCGCATTCAGCGTAATGATGCCCATGCCCTTCGGACCGAACGGCTTTGGCAGTTCCTTTCCGTCCGAATCGCGGGCAATCACCCCGACCAGTTTCCAGGTGCCAACGATGTTGGGCCGCGCCGGGTTCGTCTGCATGTTGGCCGCGTTCGACCGGCCCCGCGGCAGCACGGATGCGGCGGCGGCCGCGCAGGCCAACAACAAGCGCCGAGACGGAAATCGCATGGTTTCCTCCGATCGCGGCGGCGTTCCGCCACCTTGCTTTACGCGACGCCCAAGACAACTTATGCGAATGACCGCGCCCGGGTAGAATACCCCCACTCCACGACGGAGCATACGGACAATGCCGCCCAAACCCGTGATGCTGGTGATCCTCGACGGGTTCGGCTGGCGCGAGGAAAGCGCCGACAACGCCGTCCGCCTGGCTCGCATGCCGAATTTCGCCGCGCTTTGGTCTGGGTGCCCGCATGCTTTCCTGCGCACCTCCGGCCGCGACGTTGGCCTGCCTGCCGGCCAGATGGGCAACTCCGAGGTCGGCCATCTGACTATTGGCGCCGGTCGCGTTATTAAGCAGGAACTGGTACGGATCGGCGATGCGGTCGAGGACGGCTCGATCGCCACGCTTCCCGCCTTCGTCAAACTGGTCGAGGCCCTGAAAAGCAACGGCGGCACCTGCCACCTGATGGGTCTCGTGTCTCCGGGCGGGGTGCATTCGCATCAGGACCACGCGGCGGGCGTCGCCCAACATCTTAGCAAGGCGGGCGTCAAAACGGTCGTCCATGCCTTCACCGATGGGCGCGACACACCGCCTCAGTCGGCCGCCGGCGATCTCGCAAACCTCCAGGCAGCGCTGCCAAAAGACGTCAAAATCGCCACAGTCACGGGCCGCTACTACGCCATGGATCGAGACAAACGATGGGACCGCGTTTCCCAGGCGTACGCCGTGCTGACCGAGGGCAATGGCGCCCATTTCGACGCACCGGAACAGGCGATCGAGGCCGGCTACGCCGCCGGAAAATTCGACGAGTTCATTCCGGCTTCAGTCATTGGCGACTACGCGGGTATGAAGGACGGTGACGCGATCCTGTGCTTCAATTTCCGCGCCGACCGGGTACGGGAAATCCTGGCCGCGCTGCTCGATCCGAAGTTCGATGGCTTCCAACGCCAGCGCACGTTCAAATTCGCCGCCGCCCTGGGCATGACGCGCTATTCCGACGCGCTCGCCCCCTTCATGACCTGGCTGTTCGACGCCGAGCCTCTCCCCAACATTCTGGGCTCCGTCGTCGCCGGCGCGGGTAAGACGCAACTGCGCATGGCCGAGACCGAGAAGTTCGCCCATGTCACCTATTTCCTGAATGGCGGTCAGGAAACCTCGTTTCCAGGCGAGGACCGCATCCTGATCCCGTCGCCGAAAGTCGCCACCTATGATCTACAGCCGGAAATGTCGGCGCCTGAGCTGACCGATCGCGCGGTGCAGGCGATTGACAGCGGTAAATACGACATGATCGTGCTGAACTACGCCAACCCCGACATGGTTGGTCACACCGGCGATTTGCCGGCGGCGATCAAGGCGGTGGAGACGGTGGACACCGGCCTCGGCCGCATCGCCGCGGCGTTAAAACGCCAGGGCGGCGCGTTGATCGTCACCGCCGATCACGGCAATTGCGAACTGATGAAAGACCCGGTGACCGGTGGCCCACACACCGCGCACACGACCAATCCGGTCCCGGTTCTGGTGATGAGCGGCGCCACGGGCGCAATCGAAGATGGCACCCTGGCGGACGTCGCACCGACCATTCTCGACCTCATGGGTATTCCGATCCCACGGGAAATGACCGGGCACTCGATTCTGCACAGCGATGCGGCGCGCGCGGCGGAGTAGCCTCATTGCCCTGCTGCTGCTGACCGCCCAGACGGGTACTGGGCCAGGCGCGGGAACCGGGCCGGCCGGATCGCCGCCGGATCAGGAAGCGTCGGCGCGCCGCCAGGTTGAGGACTCCGAACGCGTCCGCGCCATACAGCTTGATGCTCAACGCGCCGCCACCGAGCAGGCGGCGCAGGCCCTGGCGGACGAACAGCGTTTGACCGCGGCGCAAAGTGAAGCGTTTGAGCGTCTGAAGCACGCCGAAGCGGCGGTGAATGAGATAACGCGTCACATGCTCGATCTGAACCAGCGCCGCGCCGAGGCACAGAAGCGCATCGACCAACGCAGGGCCGCGTTGCAGGCGGTGATGCCGATCATTATCCGCATGGCGATGTATCCGGTGGAAACCTTGCTCGCCTCACGGCTCCCGGCCGACGACGCGATTACCGGATATCTGGTCATGCGCAACATCGCCCGCCAGGCCCAGCTCGACGCAAAAGCCCTGGAAGTGGATCGCCAGGGACTGGATGACGCGACCAAAGCGGCGGCGGCGGTGGCGCCACAATTGGCCGCCGCCGAGGCCGCGCGGTCCTTCGAAGCGGACGTTTTGGCCCGCCAACTCGCCGAAACCAAGGAACGCCGCGCGGAGGCGGAGCATGAAGCCAGCGATGCTTCTCGCCGCGCGGCGGCGGAAGCGGCGCGGGCGAAGTCTTTGCGTTCCATGCTGCAGACATTGGAAACCCAGCGCCGCCTGGAAGAAGCCAAGGCGCGGGAAGACGAGTTGCGGGCCGAGCGCGACCAGAAAACCTCGGCCGCCGATGCGGCTCGGGTCAGAGAGGCCGCGCTCAGCCGGCCGGCCGGCACCGCGACGCTGAACGCGAACGCGAAACCAGCGGGCCAATTGACGCCACCGGTCATCGGAATCTTGCTGCGCGGCTGGGGCGATCCGGAGAATGGCGAACCGGCGACCGGTCAGACGTGGCAAACCAAACCCGGCGCCCGGGTGCTGGCGCCCTGCGGCGGCACCGTTGCCTTCGCGGAGCCGTTCCAAGGGTATGGTTTGTTGGTGATCATCGATTGCGGCGGCGGCTATCACGCCGTGCTGAGCGGCCTGGATCAGATCGCGGTGGCGCCCGGCCAGGCGATCCAATCTGGCGATCCTGTCGGGGCGATGAAGGCGGCCACGAAATCGGAAACCGCCGGAGGCACGCCGGCTGATCAGCCCATCCTTTATATCGAGATACGCAAGGCGGGCCGCCCGGTGGACCCTTCTCCCTGGCTCAAGCCATCGGGCTGACGGCCGGTCGCCCGCAATGATTGGTTAACATTTCTCCCTTATTAGAAATGAGTGCTGGACGGTAACCATGGTGCCGCGCGAAAACATATGAACACGATCGTCGTGTGAAATCCGTGCTTCAGACCTTTCGTCGCGAGGGGGGTCGTCTCAAGAGGGGTCGTCCCGCCCGGGCTCGTCCCTGATGGGACTGCTCCAGTTGTGGACACCAGAAGGAAAGCGGTAACGGATTGTCACTGGGCCGATGGCCCACATGGGTAGGGTGCCCAAAGGGGTATAGCGTATGAACTTCCGCCAGCGGCGTTTCCGGTACGGCCTGATGTTGGGCGCGGCTTTCATTGTCGGTGTCGCCTCCGGGCCAACCGTCGGATTTCTCGGCCGCGCGGTGGCGCAGGACCAGTCGCGCGCCGAAGCCAGCCAGTTCCTGAAAGTGTTCGGCGACGTCTTCGAACGTGTACGCGCCGAATACGTCGATCCGGTCAGCGACAAGGAAATCCTGGAAAACGCCATCAACGGCATGTTGACCGGTCTCGACCCGCACAGCTCCTACATGAACGCCAAAGCGTTCAAGGACATGCAGGTCCAGACCAAGGGCGAATTCGGCGGCCTTGGCCTCGAAGTGACCGAGGACAAAGGCCTGATCAAGGTCGTCTCGCCGATCGATGACACGCCCGCCTTCCATGCCGGTATCAAGGCGGGCGATATCATCACGGCGCTGGACGGCAAGACCGTGCTCGGCTTGTCGCTCAATGACGCGGTCGATCGTATGCGCGGCGCCCCGAACTCGAAGATCGTGCTGACGATCAAGCGGGAGGGCTCCGACAAGCCGCTGGAAATCGGAGTGATCCGCGAGATCATCAAGATCCAGGTGGTGAAGTCGCGGATGGAGGCCGGCAACATCGGCTATGTGCGCCTGTCGCAGTTCACTGAGAAAGCCGACGCCGGCATCCGCCAGGCCGTCAAGGACCTGAAAGTCCAGTCCGGCGGGCCGTTGCGGGCGCTGATTTTGGATCTGCGGAACGATCCGGGTGGATTGCTCGACCAGGCCATCGCGGTTTCCTCGTCATTTATCGAACAGGGGGAAATCGTGTCGACGCGCGCTCGTCACCCGGACGACAGCCAGCGTTGGGATGCCCGCGGCAGCGATATCCTCGGCGGCGCGCCTCTGGTGGTGCTGATCAATGGCGGCTCCGCGTCGGCGTCTGAAATTGTCGCGGGCGCGCTGCAGGATCATCGCCGGGCGGTGCTGCTCGGCACCAAGAGCTTCGGCAAGGGCTCGGTGCAAACCGTGATCCCGCTGCCTGGCGGCGGCGCGATGCGGCTGACGACGGCGCGCTACTACACGCCGTCCGGCCGTTCGATCCAGGCGACCGGCATCGTGCCGGATGTGACCGTGGACGAGTCCCGCGACGCGCCGGCCACCTTCGGGCTGGAACGTGAATCCGACTACAATAAAGTTCTGAGCAACTCCGGAGGCACGCCGGCGACGGCCTTACCGCCGCGCACCGACCTGCCTCCTGTCGCCAAAATGATCCCGGAAAAACCGCCGGAAGGTTTCCCGAAATTCGACGCGGCGAAACCAGATGAAACCGATTTCCAGCTACAGGAGGCCGTCGTCCTCGCCGAGGCGATGGTCAAACAGAAGAGCGCCTCAGCGCGCTAGGGAGTCGCGATGGCGGAAACGGGCGGTTATCCGGCTTTACGAAACCGCGCGGGTTGGCGCCATCTGAGCTGGTTCTGGCTGGCGGTGCTGAGTTTGCTCGGCGCCGGTTCCGGCGTGCTGCAATATCTGGGACCACCGGGGCCCGAGGGGCAACACGCGCTACCGCGCGAACTCCACACGCCGCCGGGCAATCAAACCGGCTCGGCAACCATCAGAAATGAGACCGTTGTCGCGGGTGTCCGGCCGGTGGCGCCGGTGGTGGCCGGCCGCGACACGCCCGGCCCGATCGCGGACCCCGACCCCGCGCTGCTGCAACCGCTCGCCGAGGGATCGAAAGAAAACCTGCCACGCATCGCGGCGGATGGCCGCCCCTCGATGCAGGTCTACGCCGCCGGCTTCGACCACAGTTCCCGCCGCCCGCGGATCGGCCTGCTTCTGGGCGGTATCGGTCTGAACGAGGCGGAGAGCGACGCCGCCATTCGTGCTCTGCCGGGCGCGGTGTCTCTCGCGGTGTCGCCTTATGCCTGGAATATGACCAGGTTGTTGGAGACAGCGCGTGCCTCCGGCCATGAATATCTGATTCAGGTGCCGCTGGAGCCGACCGGTTTCCCCCTGAACGACCCCGGCCCGGACACACTGCTGACCAGTCTTCCGCCGTCAGCCAACGCTCAGTACTTGCACTGGGCTTTGTCGCGAATTGACGGCTATGTTGGCGCGACCGGGGTGATCGGCACGATGCGAGGCGAGCGGTTGGCGGCGATGACCGATCAAATGGATGCCGTGCTGTCTGAATTCGCCGGGCGTGGTCTGCTCTATGTCGATCCGCGGCCGGGTAATGGCACAGCTCTGGAAGGTGTGCCGAGAACCTGGGGCCGCCACGTGGAACTGGTGATCGATGACCCGGCGGATCAGGGAGTCGCGGACCGGGCGATGATCGATGCCAAACTCGCGGAACTGGAACAGCGCGCGAAGGACAATGGGTCTGCTCTCGGTCTTGTGATGCAACCGACCCCGGCGGCCGTGGCGCGGATCGCGGCCTGGAGCAATGGCCTGGCGGATCGCGGTTTGGCGCTGGCGCCGGTCTCCGCCCTGGTGCAACCGCCCGCCGAGTCTCCGGTGAAGCTGTCGGAGCGGGAGTAGTGAGTTTATTGCCGTACCGTCCCAATGTTGGAGCGGTGCTGTTCAATCGTGACGGTCTCGTATTGGTGGCGCGCCGCGCCGATCTGCCGAACGCCGAGGCGCCGGCGGGTGGCTGGCAATTGCCGCAAGGCGGCATCGATGAGGGCGAGGATCCTCGGCAAGCCGTGTTACGGGAACTCGCTGAGGAAATCGGCACCGATCGCGCCGAGGTGATTGGCGAGCACGACGCCTGGCTGACTTACGATCTGCCGTCGGAACTGGTCGGCGTGGCGTTGAAAGGCCGATACCGCGGTCAACGGCAGCGCTGGTTCGCGTTGCGGTTCATCGGTCAGGACAGCGACATCAGGCTGGACCTGGACCCGCATCCGGAATTCGACGCCTGGCGATGGGCGAGGCTGGCTGAGTTGCCAGACCTCGCGGTGCCGTTCAAGCGGCCGATTTACGAGATCCTGGCCGCGCGTTTCGCGCGTTTCGCTGGCGGATAGCGGCTTTTCCGGTTAAATATCGTGTTAACGACTGGTGCTTTTCGCACGTCATGGCCGGGCCTGGCCCGGCCATCTACGATTTTGCCGACCGCGCCAAAGACGTGGATGGCCGCCACACGGGCGGCCATGACGTTGAAAGAGTGTGGTGAATTCGTTCTGCGCATGCGCGACTCCGGTAGGACCAGGCCGGGGGAGGCCGTGACGGTTAATGGCGATGGCCGGCCAAAGTGTCAAATATACAGACTTATGACCACTATCGAGGTCCTGGCAGGACGGCCCGGACAACGCGATTTGCCGTCGCGCCATAAAGGCGTAATCTGCCCGTCGTTCGGATTTTTACGGGAACCGGGTCCAATCGCGGTCGCCGGATGACAGGAGGAAACATGGCAGAGATCACAGGCGCCGACTTGCTGGCGAAAAGCCTTAAGGAACAAGGCGTGCAATTCATGTTCGGCGTGGTCGGGTTCCCCGTGGGTCCGCTCGCCGAGGCCGCGCAAAGGGCTGGCATCCCCTATATCGGCATGCGTAACGAGCAGACCGCGTCGTATGCGGCTGGTGCCATTGGCTACCTGACGGGCCGCCCAGGGTCGTGCATCGTGGTGACGGGGCCGGGCGTGATCCATGGGCTCGCGGGTCTCGCGAACGCACAGCAAAACTGCTGGCCAATGATGTTGATTGGCGGCGCGTCGGAGACCTATCGCAACGGCATGGGAGCGTTCCAGGAGGAACGTCAGGTGCTGGCCGCGACACCGGTCTGCAAATGGGCACACGCCATCGAGCACGTGCATCGCATCCCGTTCTATGTGGAAATGGCGATGAGGCAATCGATCTACGGGCGTCCCGGTTCTGTCTATCTCGACATGCCCGACGACATCATCACCGGCACCTGCGACGCGGACAAGGCGATTGAGGCCGTGCGGTGCCCGGATCCACCACGCATCCAAACGATGCCGCAATACGTCGAGCAGGCGCTGGACGTGCTGCAATCGGCACAGCGGCCGCTGGTGATCATCGGCAAGGGCATGGCGTTCTCGCACGCCGAGGACGAGGTCCGCGCGTTCATCGAGCGCACCGGGCTGCCGTTCCTCGCCTCGCCGATGGGTAAGGGCGTGATGCCGGACGATCATCCGCTATCGGTTGGCGCGGCGCGGAGCCTTGCGCTGCAACAGGCTGACGTGGTCTTCCTGATGGGGTCGCGCTTCAACTGGATCATGCATTTCGGCCTGCCGCCGCGCTATAACAAAGACGTGCGGGTCATTCAGCTCGATATCGAGCCGGAGGCGATGCACCAGAACAAGCCGGCCGAAGTCGCGCTTGTCGGCGATGGCAAAGCGATCGTCGGGCAGCTCAATAGCGCGTTGCAGAACCGTCAGTGGTTCTACCCGAAGGAGACGCCTTGGCATGCCGCGATCGCCAAGAAGTCGGCCGAGAACGCGGCGCTGATCGCACCGCAGATCGCTGACGACTCAGCGCCGGGCGGTTACTACCGGTTGCTGCGTGACGTCTCCGCCTGGGTGCCGAAGAACGCGATCGTTTGTTCCGAGGGCGCCAGTACGATGGACATCGGCCGCACGCAGTTGCCAAACTATCTGCCGCGCTCGCGTCTCGATGCCGGAACGTATGGCACCATGGGCGTTGGACTGGGCTTTGTCATCGCCGCCTGCGTCGCGCATCCGGATCGTCCGGTCGTCCACGTGTCGGGTGACTCGGCGATCGGCTTCTCGGGCATGGAGATGGAGACGATGTGCCGCTACGGCATGCCGGCCAAGATCGTCGTGTTCAACAACGGCGGCATTGGGCCGGGCATGGGAGAAATCCCGGATGACCCGATGCTGAAGTTGCGGCCGAACTCGCTGATCTGGGGCGCTCGTTACGACCTGATGATGAAGGCGTTTGGTGGTCACGGGTCCTACATCGAAGACCCAAAGGATCTGCGCGGCGCACTGGACGAAGCGATGAGCTTCCCCGGGCCCGCCCTCGTCAATGTCAAGCTCAGCCTGGGCTCGCAGCGGAAGGCGCAAGAGTTCCGCTGGCATAGCTGATCGTTCGTCCGAACCTGATCCCTGGGCTTTTTGGCCCAGGGATCAGGGCGGGCTTCAGTTACGCTTTTAGGTTCCAGCCGACCCAGTCGCACAACGCGCGGCCCATCACCAGTTCCAGATCGCGGTCTTTGAGCCATGGCATTTCCTCGGTGAACATCGTCACGCATTGACGGTAGGAACATGGCATCCGCGTGATGTCGGTACCCCAGAAGCTGCGCGCCGGACCGAACGCGTCGAACTGACGCTTGATCGCGTCGTGAATGTTCCGCCAGGGATAGGCCTGGCTTGAGTAACTCGGCGCACCGGAAAGTTTGACGGCGACATTGGGAAACCTCGCCAGTGCCAGCAGTTCGTTGAGATTGGCGAACGCCGCATCGTCCTTGGCTGCGCCGCTCCGGCCCATGTGATCGATCAGCAGGCGCAGGCCCGGGTGCTGTTCCGCGATTTTCGCGATGGTGTCGAAATGACCGGCGCCGAGCAGGCCGATCGGCGTGCCCGCTTTCTCGGCCGCCGGCCATAGCCAGTCGACGGTGCCGTCGGTCCACCATGTGCGTTGATGCGGTTGATTGAAAGTGAAACGAAATCCCAGCATGCCCGGTTGCTGTTTCCAGGTCGCGACCAGGCCGCGATTCTCCGGCTTTTCGACAGCGAAATGACCGAGGATGGCGAACTTGTCCGGATGTGCCTTCGCCGCCGCGATGGCCGTGGCATTGGTTTTTGGCAACGTGCTTGGCGGGTGGATGAGCGCCGCGTCGACCCCGCCTTCCTTCATTTCCGCCATCGCGTCACCGGCGGAGTAGGTGCGCACCTGCCGGTGCGTGGGGTTCATCATTTCATTCTCCCAGATGTGAATCTGGGAATCGACGATCAGCATGTGCTTGCCTCCCCTGTCCACGTCATGGTCCGGCTCGACCGGACCATCCGCATCAACACGATGGTGAGACCGATGGTCCGGTCGAGCCGGACCATGACGGGGGTGAGGCGGGGTGGCAGGCGCGTGCGCCTACTCCGCCGCCCGCGCCTTGGTTTCCTCGACAAACGCCGGCATCACCTCACGCGCGAAGCGCCGCATACTCCGCCGTCCGCGCTCGCCGCCACCCGAGCCCCCGCCGTTCATCAACAAATACCCCGCCCCGGCGTCTTGCAATTCGCGCAACTTCTGGGCGATCTGATCGGGCGTGCCATAGATGGCGCTGTTCAGATTGATCTCGTTCGGATCGCCGCTGGCTCGATCAGGCCCGCCGAGCACCGTCCCATCCGGTGCGGTCGCCAGCTTCAACTGCCGCAGCCGGTTGGCCAGCCTCCGTTCCAGCGCTTCCTCACGCTCACGTTCGCTTTCTGATACGAAAAACGCGCGCGTGACACCGACCATCATCGGGTCCCATGCCCGGCCCGTCGCTTCGACGGCCGCGCGGAACACCGAGATATTGTGCGCCACATCCGCCGGCGACGCGTATTGCCCTAAAAGCAAATTGAACCCTCGGCGCGCGACCTCTCGGATCGAACGATCGCTGCCGGCGCCCATCCAGACCACCGGATGCGGCTTTCGGAATGGCGGCGGCTCCACGATGATGTCGTTGAAGGTCCAGTATTTGCCTTTATGCGAAAACCGCTCTTCCGAGGTCCAGGCCTTCAGGATCACGTCGATCGACTCTTCGAACTTCTCCCGTGCCTCCTGCATCCCCACATCGAACCCGGTGAATTCGTTGTAACGGTAGCCGGAGCCGATACCGAAATCGAGCCGTCCGCCGGACAGCAAATCCAATGTCGCCGCCTGTTCCGCCAACAGGACCGGATTGTGCCAAGGCAGCACCATCACCGCCGTGCCCAGTCGCAAGGTTTTCGTGCGGGCACCGAGCCAGGTCAGCAAATTGATCGTCGCGGAAACCTGGCCGAAGCCGGTAAAGTGATGTTCGACCACGAAGGTGCCGTGAAAGCCAAGCGCTTCGGCCTCCACATTATATTCGATGAAGTCGCGATATCCTTCAGTGCTGTCGAACTCGCCACTGCCGCGCCGCGCCGCGGCACTCCCGAACAAACCGAACCGCATCGGCGGCTTCCCCCTTGTGTTTCCGAGCGCCACAGTAAGCGGGTTCAGCCGACTCGCCAAATGTCGCGTCGCCCCCTAAGTTGCGCCGCCTCGCACGGGAATTGAACATGGAAATCGGCTGGTACCACGAGTTCCACCGCCAGGTGGACAAGCAATCCGACGCTGACGCCTTCGCCATGGGCCTCGATCAGGTCTGCGCGGCGGAGGACTGGGGACTCGATGCCGTCTGGCTCGCCGAGATTCATCAGCAGGCGGCCCGCTCGGTGATGAGCGCGCCGATGACCGTGCTTTCCGCCATCGCCGCCCGCACATCGAAACTCAAACTGGGCACTGGCGTTCAGGTCCTGCCGCTGACGCATCCGTTACGCCTGGCGGAGGAAACCGCCACCGTCGATCAGATCAGCCGCGGCCGGCTGTTGATGGGTGTCGGCCGCAGCGGCAATCCGCGCGCCTACGCCGCCTATGGCGTGCCGTATTCGGAAAGCCGGGAGCGATTTTTCGAAACGCTGGACGTTCTGAAACTCGCCTGGTCGCAACCGAGTTTTTCGTTTCACGGCAAGTTCCACAATTTCGACGAGGCCCGTGCCGTGCCGCGACCGTTCCAGACGCCGCACCCGCCGATCCGCATCGCCGGTGCGTCCGAGGACACGTTTCCGGTGCTCGGTGCGCTTGGCTATCCGCTGTTTGTTGCCGTCCGCAGTGGGACTCTGGATGGTCTCGCTCCCGATCTGGATGCCTATCGCGCGGCTTATGTCGCCGCCGGCCATCTCGGCAAGGGTGAGGTGCATCTGCGCCTGACATTGCACGTCGCCGAGACCGACGCCGAAGCCCAGGCCCAGGCGTATGATAGTGTGATGTCGGGGTACAAGAAGCTGGTCACACAACTGGAAGGATCGCCGAACGCCCGCCGCCGCGCGCAACTTGCCGATGTCCAGTCGCTGACCTACGACGCCGCGATGCGGGACAAGGTGGTCATCGGATCGCCTGATACGGTCGCGGCACGATTGTCCGATCTACAGGATGAACTGGGGATCGACGGGATTCTGGCGGAACTCAACTTCGGAGCATTGGTGCCACATGAACACATGATGCGATCGCTGCAATTGCTGTTGCAGGAAGTGCGGCCGCGGTTGCGACCGGCGAGGTGACGGGAAAGGGCCAGCACTCACTCCGCGGCCGGCCGCAAATGCTCCTGTAGCCGCGGCATCAACTCAACCAAATTGCACGGCCGGAACCGGTTATCCAACTGATTGACCAAAATATCGTCCCACCCATCCTTCACCGCCCCGGTGCTACCCGGCAGAGCGAACAGATACGTCCCGCCCGCCACACCGCCCATGGCGCGAGACTGAATCGTTGACGTACCGATCTTCTGATAGCTCAACATCCGGAACAATTCGCCGAAACCTTCGATTTTCTTTTCCAGCACACGCTCGAACGCCTCGGGCGTCACATCGCGGCCGGTGATGCCGGTGCCGCCGGTGGTGATCACCACGTCGATCGAGGGATCGGCGATCCAACGCCGCAACAGCACCTCGATCGCGCCGGCGTCGTCCTTTTCGATCGCCCGGACCGCGACCGAATGTCCCGCTTTGACGATCCGCTCCGCCAGCGTCGCGCCGGACGTGTCGGTTTCCAATGTCCGCGTGTCCGACACCGTCAGCACGGCGATGCTCACGGCCAGGAACGGGCGAGTTTCATCGATGCGGCCCATGCGATCCTCCAACAAGCTCGGGAGCCCAGAATAGCGCATCCGGCGCCTCGACCCAACGCGGGTTTTGCAGCATCCTGCGTCGGATCAACGGCAACGGGTGCGGCCATGTTCATCGCCATGAATCGCTTCAAGGTCATCCACGGCTCAGAGGCCGATTTCGAAACCGTCTGGACCTCCCGCGACACGCATCTGCGCGACGTTCCGGGCTTCGTCACGTTCCATCTGTTGCGCGGACCGGAACTCGACGATCACACGCTGTTCGCCTCGCACACGATCTGGGCCAGCCGCGACGATTTCGAAGCCTGGACGAAATCCGAGGCCTTCCGCCTCGCCCACCGAGGCGCGGGCGGCAACAAGCCGCTTTACCTCGGGCACCCCGAGTTCGAAGGTTTTGATGTCGTGCAGGAGATCACCGCCGGCTGAGCGGCTGCTCCAGCGCCATCAGTTCCAGAGCCTTCGTCCTCCGCCGGTCGAGCCTTGCCAGCCAGCTTTCCCCAAATAACCCGAACGCCGCCATTTGACGGTAGCTGGCGCGTTGCATCGCGGCTACCGAGTCCAGCATCGTCAGCGTATCGGCGAGTGCCACGCGGCTGAGCGTATCCGGCCCTACCGCCCCATCGATGTCGGCGTGTCGCTGCCCGACGGCGAGTTGTAGAGCGCGCCCCGACCGGTCAGGTCCGGCGTTGACCGCGTGGTCGAACACCATCAGGTCGATGCCCGGCGGCAAGGCGTCGCAGCGCGTGCGGTTCCAGAAATCCGCCATATAGATCGCGCGCACCGTGGCACACGGCACGTGTCTGATATCGTCCCGGCTCAACGCCGGATCGCGCCGAAACCGGCGCAGACAGGCCAGCGTGATACCATGATTGGCCGCGAACCTCGCATCGGTCGGGTGGTCGATGAACCCGCCTTCCTCGTCCAGTGTGAAATCGAGGGAAGCGTCGAAAGAGTTGTCCATGGAAATCGCGCTCCTGAGAAGAAAAGGCTAAAGAAGGAGCGTGGTCATGTCGCGCATCGGCGAAACCGCGTCAAACGATTTCCGCCGCGCCTGGCTCGCACCGGACGCGGCGGATGGTCCTCTGGGCGGCGGAGAGGTCAGACGACCGGCGAGGCGCCACCGTCCATGTTGATCGCCGCCCCGGTCGTGAAGCCGGCGAGGTCGGAGCACAGGAAGCACGCCATCGCGGCGAACTCCTCCGCCTTGCCGATCCGGCCGATCGGCACGTTGGCGCCCATTTTCGCCCGGAATTCGTCATACGGAACATTGGAGGCGGTGGTCTGATGCCGGCGCACGTGCTGATCGGAGTCGATCAGCCCGACCAGCATGCCGTTGACCAGGATGCCGTGTGGTGCGCCCTCGTTGGACAAAATCTTCATCAGCGCCATCCCCGCCGCCCGTGACACGGCCGTCGGCGCGCCGCCGGCCTTGGGTGCCTTCGCACCGAGATTGAGAACGTTGATGATCCGTCCCCATTTCCGCTCCTGCATTCCCGGCCAGACCAGCCGCGTCAGCCGGATCGCGCCGAACAGTTTCAGGTCCAGATCTTCCTGCCAGATATCGTCAGTGATCTTGTCGAACGTCATGGCGCGCGAGGTGCCCGCGTTGTTGATCAGGATATCGACCTTGCCGAACGCGCTCATGACGGCGGCGACGGTCTTGTTGATATCCTCGGCTTTCGAAACGTCGCACGGGAACGTCGCGACCTTGCCTTTGGCGCCCTGCGACACCTGAGCCTTCGCCTCCGCGAGGCCGGCCGGGTCGCGGGCCAGAATCGCGACATCCGCGCCGGATGCGGCGAACTCTTTCGCCATGGCGAGACCCAGGCCCTTGCTGGCTCCGGTGATGATCGCGCTTTTGCCGTCGAGGCGAACTTCCATTGGTTTTCTCCCGATTTATGGATGGGGCAGTGTGGAGAACGGCGGCTGGTTGGGCAAGCCGGGTGGGTAGGTTCACCTGCCGGTGGTCACATTGAATGAAGAGCCGTCAGGCGCTACAAACAACCGCATGGATAAGACGATCCGCAGATTTGCCAGCCTGGATGCCATGAAGGCTGACGAATACCGCTACCGGCAGAGCCGGTCCGTGCAGGAGCGGATGGACGCCGTATCCGAACTTACCCTCGCAATATACGCGATGAAGGGTGCGCCCCTGGATGTACCCAGACTTCAAAGAACTCTTGTCCGCCTTCAACATCCACAACGTTAAATATCTGATCGTGAGAGGTTAAGCGGCTTCGCTTCACGCACAGCCACGCGCCACAGCCTCACGCGACCTCGAACAATCCGGCCGCGCCCATGCCGCCACCGACGCACATCGTGACCACCACGAGTTTCGCGCCGCGGCGTTTACCCTCGATCAGCGCGTGGCCAACCATGCGAGCGCCCGACATGCCGTACGGATGCCCGATCGATATGGCGCCCCCATTGACGTTCAATTTGTCGTGCGGGATGCCCAGGCGATCGCGGCAATACAGCACCTGACAGGCGAACGCCTCATTCAGTTCCCACAGATCGATGTCATCGATCGTCAGTCCGTGCTTTTGCAACAGTTTCGGCACCGCGAAGACCGGCCCGATCCCCATCTCGTCCGGCGCGCAGCCCGCTACCGCCATGCCGCGATAAACGCCCAGAGGATGCAGCCCGCGGCGGGACGCTTCCGCTTCCTCCATCAACACGGCGGCCGACGCGCCATCGGATAATTGCGAGGCATTGCCGGCCGTGATGAATTTTCCCTCTTTGACGATCTGGCCATCCTTGAACACCGGCTTCAGCGACGCGAGGCCCTCCAAATTGGTCTCCGGCCGGTTGCCTTCGTCCTTGTTCAGGTTCACGGCTTTGGGGGATGTTTCGCCGGTATTCCGATCGGTGGCGAGCATGATGGATGGCATCGGCACGATCTCATCGTCGAACGCGCCCGATTGCTGCCCGGCGGCGGTGCGTTGCTGCGAGCGCAACGCGTATTCATCCTGTGCCTCACGGGAGATTTTGTAACGATCGGCGACCAGTTCCGCCGTCTCGATCATCGTCATGTAAAGTCCCGGCACATGCTCCAGCAGTTCCGGGTCCTCGGCTCGCGTGCGGTTGATCGCGTTGGTCTGCACCAGAGAAATCGACTCCAGCCCACCGCCCACGGTGATCTGCATATCGTCGTGCATGATCTGTTTCGCCGCCGTGGCGATCGCCATCATTCCGGATGCGCACTGACGATCCACCGACATGCCCGCGACGGTTTCCGGCAATCCGGCTCGCAGTGCGGCCTGGCGCGCGATGTTGAAGCCCTGCGCGCCTTGTTGCAGCGCCGAACCCATGATCACGTCGTCGATTTCGGCGGGCGCGACGCCGGCGCGTTTCACCGCCTCGGCGATCACATGGCCGCCCAGAGCCTGCGACTGAGTGTCGTTGAACGCACCGCGATAGGCTCGGCCGATCGGCGTGCGGGCGGTGGAGACGATGACGGCGCTGCGCATGGGCGTGCTCCCGGTTTGTTCGGACGGCGGAGTGATGGCGCGGAAACGACGTCCCGTCCAGGGCGGATGCTCGGGCTTTCCCGCGGGCGAGACGTTCGCGAACGGCGGCCGGGAAGCGCCCGGCTCAGCTCCGCGTTAACCGCCGGTCAACCATCATCGCCTATGCCTCTCGGGGGACCTCGCCGATCGAAGGGGTGGACCGCTCCGAGACGCCTTCGATCGACATCCGGCGACATGAGACGAGAAGGACGCTTGCCGCGTGGACATCCATGTCATCAGTCTCAATCGTACGCCAGACCGGCTGCGATATTTCGTGCGGGTCAACGGCCATCTGCCGCGCCTCAATCATCTTCCCGCGGTGGATGGAGCGTTGTTGCACCGGGACGACGCGATGCTGCGCGGCGTCATCGAACCTGATGTCCCATATCCCGCCGGTTCGATTGGCTGTCTTCTATCCCATCGCACGTTCTGGGACCTTGTGATCGAACGCGACACGCCGATGACCGTCTGCGAAGACGACGCTGTGTTCAACAAACGATTTGATCGCGATTCAACGCAGGTGATCAGTTCTCTGCCCGCGGACTGGCATTTTTGTCTTTGGGGCTACAATTTCGATGCCCATCTGATGTTCGATTTTATCCCCGGCGTTTCTGTCTGCCTGGCACAGTTCGACCAGGCCACGATGCGTGCGAGCCTCGAACAGTTCCGATCCGCCGAGATAAATCCCAGGGCGTTCCGGCTTATCCAGGCGTCGGGGACGATGGCCTACTCGATTTCCCCAAGTGGAGCGCGAATACTTCGCGAAGTCTGCCTGCCGGTACGCAATACGCCAGTTTATTTTCCGGGATTTCAGAACTGGATACCGAATGTTGGTCCGGACGTCACGCTGAGCGCGGTCTACAGAAACATACGGGCTTTCGTTAGCTTTCCGCCGCTCGTCGTGACGCCGCACGATCAAATCGCCTCGACAATCAAATACGGCGCGCCAGACGCCGATCCGTCCGGTACGGCCCCGTAATATCGGCGCGACGCCCGCGGTTCCATCATCGATGCGGGTAACGCGGCCATGTGCCGCTGGCATGGCGCGGGCATGCAAGTCCCGCATCGGCGGTCCGTGCCGGCAATGCCGCCGGGTCGCCCGTTCATGCCGGTGGCTTCCTGGGCCAATTCCGTTTAGGTCGTGTGCGTGAACCGGTCCCTCGCCCTGCCCGACTCCCCCGCGGTCGTCGCCGGTTTTGGCCGCGCCTCCATTCTCACACCCGACGGCGAACTGCTGACCCTCCCCACCGAGGAAGCCGCCGCCGTCTTGCGTGCGCTACCGCCCCCTATCCTCGTCCACGCACCCGCGACGTTCCGCCGCCTCGGGCTGCGTCCCGGCCCCGCGTTCGATCTGCTGGATCTGTTCGCGTTCGCCCGTCCAGGGGAGAGCGCGGCACCAACGCCGAGGGGCCTGGCGCAGGCGCTGGATCACGACGATCCTCCGGCCGCGCTGGAGGACCAGGCCGCCATGCTGCCCGATCTGGCGCTTGCGCTGCTTAACCACCTCGCCCGGGGTCGCGACACGCCGGTCAACCGGGATGCCGCCGGCCTCGCCGCCCGCATGGGCCGCGTGGGTTGGGGATGGACCGGATATGTCATGGATGCGTTGGGCCAACCCGACGCGGCCGCCTCGATCGAGGGGCTGAAAATCTGGCGCCGCCTGCCGGAGTTCGAGGAAACCGCCGTCCAACCACCGCCATCCGCGTATCCGGTTTCGGAATCCGAGGCTCGCGCCCGGTTGGCGCAAATACTTGGCGTGCACGCCGAGCAGCGGCCCGGCCAGGCCGATTACGCCGGCGCGGCCACCGCGGCGTTCCTGCCCAGGGAGACGAAGGGCGATCCGCATTTGGTGCTGGCTGAGGCGGGCACCGGCACCGGCAAGACGCTCGGCTATCTCGCCCCCGCCAGCGTCTGGGCGGAAAAGAACAAAGGTCCCGTGTGGATCAGCACGTTCACACGCCACCTGCAACGCCAGATCGAGACCGAGGTCGCCCGTATCTGGCCCGATCCGACCGAGCGGCGGAACAACGTCGTCATTCGTAAAGGCCGTGAAAACTACCTTTGTCTGCTGAACCTGGAGGAGGCGGTCAACAATGCCGCCTCCGGCTTCCTGCAAAACCAGCTTATCCCCCTCGGCCTGATCGCTCGCTGGGCCGCGGTGTCCGAAGACGGTGACATCCACGGTGGCGATCTGCCGGGCTGGCTGGGCGAGCTGCATGGCTCCGCGTTCATCGCGTCGCTGGCTGACCGCCGCGGCGAGTGCATCCACGGCGCCTGCACCCATTACCGCCGCTGCTTCGTCGAGCACACGATCCGCCGCGCCCGCACGGCGAGGCTGGTGGTCGCTAATCACGCTCTGGTGATGACCCAGGCGGCGTGGGGTGGGCTGGACGACAACGCGGTGCCAACGCGTTACGTGTTCGACGAAGGTCATCACGTGTTCGATGCCGCCGACGGCGCTTTTTCCGCGACGTTGTCCGGTCTGGAAACCAGCGAATTGCGACGCTGGCTGTTGGGCGGGGAGGGCGGACGGTCGCGCGCCCGAGGCTTGGCACGCCGGGTGGAGGATCTGGTCGCCGGGCACGCGAATTTGTTGACGCCGCTGGAGGCAGCCCTGCAGGCCGCGGCCGCCCTGCCCGCCAGTGGCTGGACCGCCCGGTTGGGCGAGGAAGGACCCGAACTCTCAGGCGTCGAACCGCGCCAGTCCAACCCCACCGAGTTGTTCCTGCGGCTGGTCCGGCAGCAGGTTCTGGCCCGCACGTCCGCCGCCGATGGGCCGCCGTCGCGGCCGAATCCGTATGGCACCGTGGAATGTGACGTCCGTCCGCTGAACGAACCCGTCGCTTCCGCCGCCGATCGCCTCGCCCGTGCCCTGGGCCGTATCGCTGACCCATTGGAAACGTTACGCACACGTCTGCTGACGCGCGCGGTGGATGAGGCGGAGGACTTGGACACCGCCACGCGAACACGGATCGAGGCGATCGCTCGATCATTGGATCGGCGCGCGATCCAACCGTTGCGCGCCTGGCGATCGATGCTGACCGCGTTGGCCGAGCCGGCGCAGGAACCGGGTGAGCGGCCCGGCTACGTGGCGTTCTTCCGACTGGATCGGCGCGACGGCAATCGGGATTTCGATGTGGGATTGCATCGGCATTGGCTCGACCCGACGGTGCCGTTCGCGTTGACCTTGGCCGCGCCGGCGCAGGGTGTTCTGGTCACATCAGCGACTTTGCGCGACGCCGGCACAGGCGATCCTGAACAAGCCTGGGCTTCCGCCGAGGCCCGGGTAGGCGCGCCGCATCTGCCGTCGCCGGCGATCCGGGCGGCGGTCGCGTCGCCGTTCGATTATGCGGCGCAGACACGGGTGCTGGTGGTCAGCGACGTGGCGCAAGGCGACATCGGCCAACTGGCGTCCGCGTTCCAGGCTTTATTTATCGCCGCGGGTGGTGGCGGACTGGGCTTGTTCACCGCGATCAACCGGCTGCGCGCAGTGCACGCGCGGATCGCGCCGGAGCTGGAGTCTCGGAATATCCCGCTTTACGCACAGCACGTCGACGCGATGGGCAACGCCACGCTGGTCGATATCTTTCGGGCGGAGGAGGACAGTTGCCTACTCGGCACGGATGCGATGCGCGACGGCGTCGATGTGCCGGGCCGCGCGCTGCGGCTGGTGGTGTTTGAGAAGGTACCTTGGCCTCGGCCCGACATATTGCACCGCGAGCGGCGGGTGCATTTGTCGCACGGCGATCCGAAGGCCTGGGATGACCGGATCGCTCGCGCGCGGTTGCGCCAGGCGTTTGGACGGCTGATCCGGCGTGCCTCGGACCGTGGCGTGTTCGTCCTGCTGGACCGCGGCGCGCCCAGCCGGTTGTTGTCGGCGTTCCCCGAGGGCGTGGTCGTGCATCGCGTTGGGTTGGCGAAAGCGGTGGAAGAGACACGAGCGTTTCTGCGTGAGGCGGACGCGGCTTCGCGGGCTGAGCCGTGAGAGCCAATCTCCCCCCGCTTCGTCATGGCCCGCCGCACTTCGTCATGGCCCGGCTTGTCAGGGCCACCTGTTGCCGTCCGGTGCTCGTTCGGGTGGCCCGGACAAGCCGGGCCATGACGGAGTGTTGAGGGCCATGACGAAGTGGGGGAGCGTCATGACGGCGGAGGGGAAATTACGCCTCCTGACCTGGAACATTCGCGCCGGTGGCGGCACGCGGCTGCCGCGCATCGCTCAGGCTCTGGCCGCGCATGCCGCCGACGTGCTCGTTCTGACCGAATATCGATCCGGCGAGGCGGGACAACGTCTGCGCTCTGTTCTGCGTGACATGGGCTACATTTGGCTGAGCCCGATCGAACCGCCTGGCATTCGCAACGGTGTGCTCGTCGCCTCGCGCGTGAAGCCTCGCATGGCGGCACACGTCGCGGCGCATGTGCCGGAGCCATGGCGCATGTTGGCCGTGACGATCGACCGCATTCGGGTGTTTGGGATTTACATGCCCAACCTGAAAGCGAAGATCCCATATTGGGAGGCTTTGATCGATGCCTCTGTCCCGCATGCCGGAGGCCGCGCCCTCGCACTGGGCGACTTCAATACCTGCCGGGCTTACGTGGACGAGACAGGAGCGACGGATGTCACCTCACCGTTCCTGGACAAAATCCAGGACGCGGGATTTCGCGATGTCTGGCGCGACCGGTTTCCGGATGGGCGCGAGTATTCCTGGTACAGTCACCGCGGCAACGGTTTTCGTATCGATCACGCATTCGCGTCGGCCGCCATGACACGGCGGATCCTGACTGTGCGTTATTCACACGATGAGCGAACCAGCGGTTTGTCGGATCATTCCGTGCTGCTGGTCGAAATCGGTGCCGGTCCGCTCCGGCGGCATCCTGTCACGCGGCCATCGCGTAGCCTCGCCGCCGCGATGGCGGCACCGGATGCCGGCCCGATACCCGTTCAATGATCAACTGCCGGTCATCGTCGAGACCTGCCGTCAACGCGGCGTCGAGAAACACCTGCTCCAGCACATCTTGTTGCGCGTGGCTGCCGCCGAGGCGGTACATCTCTCCGAGCACCGGCCGCATCAGGTTCACCGCCTGTTCGTACTGCCCGAGACCGTGCGCGAGCACCGCCTGACTGACAGGGATCGCGACCTCACCCACGATACGCGCGTTCATTCCCGGTCGCTGCGCGTAGTCGCGCATCCCCGCGAGCAGCCGTCGCGCCGCGTCCTCTCGCCCAGTGGCGGCGAGGGCCATCATCCAGTGCGGCAAGGTGAAGGGGTTTTGGCAGTCGCCGGTCTTGGTCTCGGCTTTGTCGGCCAGTTCAACCCAACGGTCGCCGACATCGACGCCGTGACGCATCAGGCGGAACAGCATGGACGCGGCGTTCTGCACGTCGATGTAAAGATCCGGCGCGGCCTGGGTCAGCGGCGAATACTGATCGCGGAACCGCGAGTCGTATTGGTGCAGAACGCGGGACATATCGCCGAGTTCAAGAAAATACATGGCCTGATGCCACCAAAGATGGTGCTTCAGGTTATTGCAACCATCCCAACCTCCCTGCAGGGATTCGATCCAGGCGATGCCCTCGCGGCGCCGTCCGGTCATTTCCAGCACATGCGCGACCGCATGCGCCGCCCAAAGATCGCCGGGATCGCGCCTGATCGCCTCGCGGCCGGCGAGTTCCGCCTCCAGATACAGGCCGCTTTCCTCATGCGCGAAGGCGCGGCACCCCAGGATCGCGTTGAACCCGGGGATCGCGCTGGTCCAGTGCCGTTCCACCGCGAGCACCGACGCCAGCATCACATCCGGCCGGCCGTACCAGAAATTATTCAGATGATGCAGCCTGAATGCGAGAATATCGTGTGGATGATCCTTCAGGATCTCTTCCCATATCGCCGAGGCCTTGCCCGCATCGCCGTTGATCCACTCCGCCAGCGCTTTGGCGTGCGCCTGCTCTCGCTTCGTGCCGAGTTGGATCAAGGTCTCGGCTTTGGCGGCGGCGGCGCGGGCGATCGGCAAAGTCTGGCTGCTGTAAGCGAGCATCGCCAGATAGCCTTTAAGGATGTGCGCCATCGCACAATCCGGATCGGCGGCGAGCATCGCCTCCACGCGCGCGCCGAGGTCGGATCGAAATGAAAGATAGCCGTCCACGGCGTGGTCGAACGCCTGAACAGCTTCGGCCGACTGGGTCGTGATTGGCAGGCCGCGAACATCGTTGCGCATGGGTTGGTCCCTCGCCGGTCGGGTTGACCGTAACCAGCGCGCCCGCGTGAGTCCATCCGCGGGGGTGTCGGTGACGCGTAAAGATGTCCGCCGTTTGAAGCGCATGAGTTGTCCGGCCACGGCCCCGTTCGATCCTCGTTTTCTGGTTCGGCTGGAGCGCCGTTTTCTCGTCCCGACCTGAACGCGCGGGAGCGGCGCACCATGATCGCCTGCTTCGGCGGCTGGTCGTTGGATGCGCTGGATGTGCAAATATTCTCCTTTGTGATTCCGTCGTTGCTGACGATCTGGGGTATTTCAACGGCTCAGGCCGGCGAACTGGCGACAATCACTCTGTTGGTTTCCGCGTTTGGCGGCTGGATCGCCGGTGCATTGGCCGATCGGATCGGCCGCGTGCGCGTGCTGCAGATCGCCATTCTTTGGTACGCGTTTTTCACATTCCTGTGTGGGTTCGCCGAAGACTTCAACCAATTGTTCGTGCTGCGCGCGCTGCAAGGGTTTGGCTTCGGCGGTGAGTGGGCGGCGGGTGCCGTGCTGATGGGCGAGGTCATCCGCGACCAGTATCGCGGCCGTGCCGTGGGCCTGGTGCAAACCGGCTGGTCGATCGGCTGGGGCACGGCGGCGCTGTTGTACACCGCTTTGTTCGCGTTTCTTCCGGAAGCCATCGCCTGGCGGACGATGTTCTGGATTGGCCTGGCGCCGGCGTTGCTGGTGTTCTGGATCCGCCGGTTCGTGGAAGAACCGGAACTCCAGGCGCGCCGGACCGAGCCGGTTGGCTGGTTGCATTTGTTCGCGGCGTTGAAGCCGCCCTACCTGGCCACGACCTGGCGGGTCGCGATGATGGTGACCGGCGCGCAGGGCAGTAGTTACGCGCTCACCACATTCTTGCCGACATTCCTGAAGACCGAGCGGCATATGACCTCGGTCGGCACCGGGTCCTATTTGCTGGTGCTGATCCTTGGTGCGTTTTGCGGCTTTGTCTCCGGCGCGTTTCTGGCGGATGCGATCGGGCGGCGGAACACGTTTCTCGTGTCGGTGTTCGGGTCGGTCGTAATGATGCTGGTGTATATGCTGGCGCCGCTGTCGAACGATGTGATCCTGCCGGTCGGGTTCGTGCTCGGTTACATCAACCTGATGATGTTCTCGCCGATGGGAACATATATGACGGAGCTGTTTCCAACCGCGGTGCGCGGTGTCGCGCAGGGTTTTTGCTACAACGCCGGGCGAGGGATTGGCGCGATCTTTCCGGCTCTGGTGGGGTTCCTGGCGGCGAAGTTCGGGCTTGCCAATGCGATCGTGGTGTTCAGCGGCGGTGGCTTCGCGGTGATGATTATCGCGCTGTTCATGCTGCCGGAAACCAAAGGCCGAGCGTTGGCGAGTCTGGAGGCGGCGGAGTAGTCCGCTACTCGAACACCGCCACTGCTTGTATTGGCCTCGCGGAGCCGCCGCGAATTTTCAGCGGAAAGCCGATTAACCGGAAACGGCCGCGGCCGGCGATCCCTACCATTTGGCGCCGCAATCCGCCGCGAATGCCGGTTGTTTGCAAGCCGGCGCGGTTTCTGGTGCGATGTGGCGAACAACGAGGAGGACGCCGCCATGGAAACTCTGACCGATATCCTGGACGACACGACATCGTTCGAGAAAGTCGCCTCCGGGTTTGTGTTCACCGAAGGCCCGCTCTGGCATCCCGATGGATTTTTCTATTTTGTCGATGTTCGTGGCAATGGCTTGTTCCGGCTGACTCTGGGCCAACCGCATGAGAAAATCCGCGAAACGCGAGGCGGCAATGGCCTGACCTTCGATCTGCGAGGACGTCTGATCAATTGCGAAGGCGATGCGCGGCGTGTCACGCGGACCGAACTCGATGGCACTGTATCGACGCTAATCGACCGGTTCGAGGGCAAGCGGCTCAACCGGCCCAACGACGTGATCTGCCACTCCAACGGCACGCTGCTGTTCACCGATCCATCGTTGCGTGTTCCAGTGGCGGAGCGAGAGGTGGAAAACGCCATGATCTATAAGGTCGCACCGGACGGGGGCGTGAGCGAACTCGCGGCGTTCGAGTATCCGAACGGACTGGCTCTGTCGCCAGACGAGCGCACGCTGTACGTCGCGAATACACGCTGGACCAAATACATTCACGCCATCGAACTGGATGAG
>Ga0182018_10000181_pt1 | contig 82744 bp, 63 predicted proteins | sample 812P2MmetaG_FD_120490 | JGI IMG/M metagenome (GOLD analysis project Ga0182018, IMG submission 120490) | Permafrost microbial communities from Stordalen Mire, Sweden - 812P2M metaG | ecosystem: Environmental > Terrestrial > Soil > Wetlands > Permafrost | place: Sweden: Stordalen | collected... | reverse complement strand
GTACTTGAAGGCTTGCTTGATCTCCACTATGCGAATATATAGCGAAACCGCATCGAGAAGAAGATTACTTCGGGGGACCTTAAAACCCGTGCGCTCGTGACCCCGCCATCAATGACAAGGTTTGCCGCGCATGGGATCAAACGCGCGAAGCCCGCCCTAGCGCTGGAACATCAGCAATGCATTGAAACTGAGAAGAACCGGCTCCCCTCTCGACCCACTCCAAGTTCAAAGCGAATGAAAGGCTCAGATGTATTTGTCGAAGGCCTCGATTTGTCTGGAATAAAATTGCCGGCGTTGAACCGGCGAGGAGAGCACCGTTGAGGTTGACGTGGCGCCAAGAGCCGACAACCGGTCAATAAGGGCTTCCATGTGGCGTATGGAGACGACGTTGGCCTCGATCACAAAGGATTCGTCGCCGGTAACGCGATGGCACCGGCTGATCTCGTTCATCTCTTTGATTGCGGCCACTGAGCGGCTTACGTGCACATCCCCGCCAGGGATGGTGAGGCGCACCATAACGCGGATGGGAACACCGAGTTTGGCGACATCGAGCGCGACATGGTACCCGGTGATGACGCCCGCTTCTTCAAGGCGGTGGACGCGCTCGGCAACAGCGGGTGTGGAAAGGCCAATCTGCCTGCCGATCTCAGCAAATGATTTGCGGGCATTGAGTTGCAGGGCTTCCAGAATCTTCCAGGAAACCGCATCGAGTTCGATGGTGTTGGGGACGGTCCTGTGCGCCATATGCCTGCGATCCTTAAGCTACCGGTCTATTATGCTTAATTCTGTTAAGCTCCGCTAGTCTTTCCTCAATTCAATTGCTATTTTCTGTCCTGGCTTGCGGGCCTATGCTATTGCATGGCCAGAGCGTGCGGGCCGCACCCGGCACGGGTCCTCAAGAGTCGCCGCGAGTGTTCATTACGCTCTGTTGCCGGGAAGGTGGCTATGAACGCATTCCCCCGTTCAGCTTCCAGTCAGGTGATGACTGCCCCTGTCGCGGCGTCCCCTGTCGACGCGAATTTTCTACCCCTTAAAGGAACAGACCACGTGGAGTTTTACGTGGGCAACGCACGCCAGGCGGCGTATTTTTACCGGGCTGCTCTGGGAATGTCCCTGGTTGCCTACGCTGGACCTGAAACCGGTCTGCGGGATCGAGCTTCCTACGTGTTGCAGCAAGGCAAAATCCGCTTTGTGTTGACTACGGCTCTGCGCAGCGGCAATGCGATCGCCGAGCACACTGCCCGGCACGGAGACGGGGTGCACACGATCGCATTGTGGGTGGACGATGCGCGGCGCGCCTGGGAGGAGACGACCAGCCGCGGCGCCGTCGGGGTTGCCGAGCCTTATTCGCTTTCCGACGAGCAGGGCCGGGCCGTTCTCGCCAGCATTCAAACCTATGGCGACACGATTCACACCTTCGTGGAGCGCGGCGATTACCGGGGCCCGTTTCTGCCCGGCTTCCGCAAGGTGGAGAACGACCCGATCGCCCGGCCCGCTGGCCTGCTTCACATCGATCACATAGTGGGCAACGTGGGCTGGAACGAGATGAATCCATGGGTGGACTTTTACGCCAATGTAATGGGATTCTCGCTCTATCAGCACTTCGACGACACGGACATCTCTACCGAATACTCGTCGCTGATGTCAAAAGTGATGGCCAACGGCAACGGGTACATGAAGTTCCCCATCAATGAGCCCGCTGAAGGCAAGAAGAAGTCGCAGGTGGAGGAGTACCTGGATTACTATTGCGGTCCGGGCGTGCAGCACATCGCCCTGGCCACGGATGACATTCTGCACACGGTGAACAAGCTGCGCGAAAACGGCATTGAATTCCTGCGCATTCCCCACACCTACTACACCGAATTGCAAGGGAGGGTGGGCAATATCGATGAGCCGGTCGACGAACTGGAAGATCTTGGCATCCTGGTAGACCGGGACACCGAGGGGTACATGCTGCAGATCTTCACGCGCCCGATGGAAGACCGTCCCACGCTTTTCTTTGAGATTATCCAACGCAAGGGCAGCCGCAGCTTCGGCAAAGGCAATTTCAAGGCGCTGTTCGAAGCCATTGAGCGGGAGCAGCAGGCGCGTGGCAACCTGTAGGCCATCGGGAGAAAGAGCATGGAAACGTCGACACTTTCAACCGCCGCGCCGTACATCATTCGTCAGGAATACACGGCCTATAGCGAGGAGCAGCATGGCGTTTGGGCCGAGCTGGTCGGCCGGGCGTTCCCGGAGTTGGAAAAGCATGGTGCGCGCGAGTATCTGGATGGTTTCTCAATGATCGGCATCGAACAAGACCGCCTGCCGAATCTGAAGTCGATCAGCGCGCGCCTGGAACCGCGCACCGGCTGGAATACCACGCCGGTGAGCGGTTTTCTGCCAGCTCCGGCTTTTTTTGAGATGCTGGCTGCACGCCGCTTTCCCACCACCACCTGGCTGCGCAGCAGGGACTCGCTCGAGTACACGCCCGAGCCTGACATCTTTCACGATGTTTTTGGGCATGTTCCCATGCACGCGCACCCGGTATTTGCCGATTTCCTCGCGTATTACGGGCGTGTCTGCGCCTCGGTTGCGGACGCAGCTGTGCTGGAGAAGCTGGGCCGGCTTTTCTGGTACACCGTCGAATTCGGAGTCATCCGGCAGGGGGGCGGGATCAAGGTATACGGCAGCGGGCTTATCAGCTCGCACGGAGAATGCCGGAATGTGATGGCAGGTCACTGCGCGATCCACGATTTCACGCTGGACGAGGTGGTGAACACGCAGGTAAAGGTGGATGAGCTGCACAAACTCCTGTTCGCGGTAAACAGTTTCGATCAGATCTACGAGGCCATGCACGAGGCGGAGCGGCGCGCCGCGTGCGGCGGCTTGTGAAAGGCGTAAAGTATGCCGGGTGAAATCTTGTACCAGACGGGCTTCGGCAACGAGTTCGCAACAGAGGCGGTGCCAGGCGCGCTGCCGGTGGGCCAGAACGCGCCACAGAAGCATCCCCTCGGCTTGTATACCGAGCAGTTCAGCGGCACAGCTTTTACCACGCCGCGCGCACTGAATCGCCGCACCTGGACCTACCGCATTCGGCCTTCGGTGACGCATCGGCCCTATGAAGAGATCTCAGCGGGAATGATGCGCAGCGGGCCTTTCACTGAAATGCCAACCACGCCGAATCAGCTGCGCTGGGATCCGCTGCCGGTGCCGGAAGAGGAGGCGGACTTTGTGCGCGGGATCGTGACCTATGGCGGGAATGGCGACCCGGCGATGCAAATCGGGGTCGCGATTCATCTCTATGCAGCCAATACCTCAATGCAGGATCACTTCTTTGCGAATGCCGACGGGGAGATGCTGATTGTTCCACAAATGGGAGCGTTGCGCCTGGCTACTGAGCTGGGGGTTCTCGAAGTTGCGCCCGGCGAGATCTGCGTGATTCCGCGCGGCATCAAATTCCGGGTTGAGTTGCCGGACGGGAAGGCGCGCGGCTATATCTGTGAGAATTATGGGCAGACGTTCCGTCTCCCTGAATTGGGCCCCATCGGCGCTAATGGGTTGGCGAATTCATGCGACTTCAAGACTCCTGTCGCAGGGTATGAAGATCGCGACGGCGAGTTCTTCCTGATCAGCAAGTTTCTGGGCCGGCTGTGGCGCGCGGCGATCGATCACTCGCCTCTGGATGTGGTGGGATGGCATGGCAACTACGCGCCATACAAATACGATCTGGCACTGTTCAATTGCATCAACACGGTGTCGTTCGATCATCCCGACCCGTCGATCTACACGGTTTTGAGTTCGCCTTCGCTGATCCCGGGCACCGCGAACTGCGATTTTGCTGTCTTTCCTCCGCGCTGGCAGGTGGCTGAGCACACCTTCCGGCCTCCCTGGTTCCATCGCAACGTGATGAATGAGTTCATGGGCCTCGTATTTGGCGCTTACGACGCAAAGGCGGAGGGATTCCTGCCTGGCGGAGCCAGCCTGCACAACTGCATGGCGGGCCACGGTCCCGACGCGGAAACGTTTGAGCGCGCGAGCGAGGCCGAACTGAAACCGCAGTATCTGGGAAACACACTGGCCTTCATGTTCGAGACTCAACTGGCGGTGCGGCCCATCGAATTTGCGATGCAAACCCGGATTCTGCAGCACGAATATTATGAATGCTGGCAGGGGCTGAAGAAGCGGTATACGGCCGATCCGGCGGCAAAAGCATGAGATTCGATCAGCCTGGAGGCGATGGAATGGCTTTGAAAAGTTGGATCGCCTCCGCCAATGAGCCGGATGCTGATTTTCCCATCCAGAATCTGCCTTACGGAGTCTTTCGCCACGGAGGGCAAACTCAGATCGGCGTCGCCATTGGCGATTGCATTCTCGATCTCCATGCCTGCGCAAGTCGGGGTCTGCTCGCGGGGCTGTCAGAGGAGACCAGGGCCGCGTGCCGCGCGGAGTGGCTCAACCCGCTCATGCGGCTTGGACCCGTGGCGTGGCGGCCACTGCGCTGCCGGCTCACTGCGCTGCTCGACGAAGCCGGGGCCGTCCCCGAGACGCAGAATCGCGTAAGACCGCTCCTGGTGTCCATGCAGGAAGCGGAGATGGAGCTTCCCGCGGAGATTGGAGACTACACGGACTTTTACGCCTCGATCGATCACGCCACGCGCGTCGGCAAGCTGTTCCGTCCCGACAATCCGCTGCTGCCCAACTACAAACACATTCCCATCGGTTATCATGGCCGCGCCTCTTCGATCGTGGCAAGCGGACAGGAGATCCGCAGGCCGTGCGGACAGACAAAGTCCGCGGAAAGCGATCCGGCCTTCGGGCCAACGCGGGCGCTCGATTACGAGCTGGAGGTGGGCTTCTTTGTGGGGCCGGGCAATCCGCTGGGGCAGAGCATTCCCATCGCCGAGGCTGAAGACCATATCTTCGGCCTGTGCCTAGTGAACGACTGGTCGGCACGCGACATGCAGACGTGGGAATATCAGCCCCTCGGGCCGTTTCTGGCCAAGAGCTTTGCCACAACGCTTTCTCCCTGGATCGTTACTCTTGAAGCGCTGGCTCCGTACCGGGCTTGGGCTCGCGAGCGCGCGGCCGGAGATCCGACGCCGCTCGCGTATCTGCGTTCTCCCACAGCCGAGCGGGACGGCATCGATCTTTGGCTGGAGGCTTTTCTCGAGTCGCGCCGGATGCGAGAGGCAGGAGCGGCGCCGATTTTGTTGGGCCGCAGCAACCTGCGCGACCTGTATTGGACCATCGCACAGCTGGTTGCGCACCACGCCAGCAACGGTTGCAACTTGCGTACCGGCGACCTTCTGGCCACCGGTACGGTATCCGGCTCCGATGCGGGCTCGGAAGGCTGCTTGCTGGAGAAGCGGTACAACGCGGAACCCATCTACCTGCCAGACGGGGAGGCGCGAACCTACCTGGAAGATGGCGACCGGATTACGTTGCGCGCTTATGCGCAGAGGCCGGGGATGCCCAGGATCGGATTCGGTATATGCAGCGGAACCATTGTGGGAGCATCCTATGAGTGAGAGCAACGGGCGGCTTTCGGGATCAGAATTGCTCCAGCACCCAACGAGAGACGAGATGGCAGAGGAGTTGAAGATCGGAGACGAATTGCATGCCACGATAGACTTCGCGTCGGCGCGGGCGCAGGCCAACCGGAAGGCGCTGTTGGCGCTTATGGCTGCGATGCGGGCGGAAGAAGGCGTGATTCGGCTGGGGGGTGGGACCGCGGCGCTCGAAGCACAGCACGGCAAAGGAAGGCTGACGGCGAGAGAGCGGATAAAACTCCTGCTCGACGAAGAAACAGAGTTCTTGGAACTGGGACTGTGGGCGGCGCGGGGGATGTATGCGGAATATGGCGGCGCGCCTTGCGCCGGCGTGGTAACCGGACTGGGAAAGGTGAGCGGGCGGTTGTGCATGATCGTGGCCAACGACGCCACCGTGAAGGCCGGCGCCTTCTTCCCCATGACCGCGAAGAAGGTATTGCGCGCCCAGACGATTGCGATGGAAAACCGCATTCCCACGCTTTACCTGGTGGATTCGTCGGGTGTGTTCTTGCCTTTGCAGGAGGACGTGTTTCCGGATACCGACGATTTCGGACGCATCTTCCGCAATAACGCTGTGATGAGTTCGATGGGTATTCCGCAGATCACGGCGATCATGGGCATGTGCGTGGCAGGGGGGGCGTATCTTCCGGTGATGACAGATACGGTGCTGATGACCGAGGGGTCGGGGTTGTTTCTGGCCGGGCCGTCGCTGGTGCAGGCGGCGATTGGGGAGAAGACGGGACCGGAGGAGTTGGGCGGGGCAGCGATGCACGCGGCAGTTTCGGGGACGGTCGACTTCAAGGAGCCGAATGATCATTTGTGTCTGGCGCGGCTGCGGTCGCTGGTGGCGAAGATGGGCGAACGGGCTGGAAATGCTGACGTCTTTCGCCGCCGGGTGTTTGATGCGGTGCGAGATGCGCCGAAGTTTGCCGCCGAAGATGTGTATGGATTGCTGAACCCAGAGCCGGGGTCAAGCAATGTGTACGACATGCGCAAGGTGATTGCACGCATTGTGGACCGCAGCGAGTTCGAAGAGTACAAGGCGGAGTTTGGCCGCACCGTGCTGTGCGGGTACGCATGGATTGGCGGGCGGGCCGTCGGTATTGTGGCCAACCAGAAAACCAACCAGAACCAGACAGTGTCCATGGGGCCGTCGGCTGGCATGACGCAGATGGAGGTCGGCGGCGTGATCTACACCGAGGGCGCGCAGAAGGCGGCGCGCTTCATCATGGATTGCAATCAAAGCCTGGTGCCGCTGGTGTTTCTGCACGATGTAAATGGATTCATGGTAGGCAAGGCGGCAGAGTGGTCGGGAATCATTCGCGCCGGGGCAAAGATGGTGTCCGCGGTGAGCACAAGCGTGGTGCCGAAGATTACGGTGATCGTGGGTGGAAGCTTTGGCGCCGGGCATTACGCGATGTGCGGCAAAGCCTACGATCCTCGCTTTCTGTTTGCGTGGCCCACAGCGCGGTATGCGGTGATGAGTGGCGCCTCGGCGGCTTCGACGCTGGCCGAGGTCCGCTCCCGGCAGATGGAGCGGGGTGGCAAGGCGTTGACAGAGGCGGAGAAAGCCGGGCTCTACGAAGAGATTCGCTCAACGTACGATGCGCAGGCCGATCCGCGCTACGGCGCGGCACGGCTCTGGATTGACGCGATCATCGATCCCGCCCGAACCAGAGAGATACTCATCGCGGCGCTGGAGGCTTGCTCCATGAATCCCGATATCCCGCGGTTCAATCCTGGAGTGCTGCAAACCTGAGGAAGTGTTTCTTCGGCCGCTCTACGCCCGCGCTGAAAGCGGCGGCATCTTACCCTGAAGCAAGTGGGCCGGAAATTCGAAATCCCCGCGAAGGAGCTTGAACATGCAGGTCGATCTGGAGCCAGTCGATACTTTGTATCCGTTTGTGCTTACCGAAGAGCAGGAACATCTGCGCCGGGAGATCAGGGAGTTCGCCGCCCGGGAGATTGCGCCCAACGTGTCGGCGTGGGACGAGGCGAGCGAATTTCCGTTCGCTGTGATAAAGAGGCTGGGCGCGATGGGAATGTTGGGTTTGATCATTCCGTCGGAGTATGGCGGCGCGGGGCTGGGATATGTGGATTACGTGCTCGCCATCGAAGAACTCTCGGCCGTGGACGGGTCGGTTGGCCTCACCTTGGCGGCTCACAACTCTCTGGGCACAAATCATATCTTCATTGCCGGCAACGAGGCGCAGAAAAGAAAATATGTTCCGCGGTTGGCGAGCGGCGAGTATCTGGCGGCATGGGCGCTCACTGAACCCGGCTCCGGATCGGATGCTAGCAGCGCCCGCACCACTGCAGAGAGGAAGGGCGACCGCTATGTGCTGAACGGCAACAAAACCTTCATCACCAATGGGCACTATGCCGATGTTGCCGTGGTGATCGCGGTAACCGATAAGAGCAAGGGCACGCATGGATTATCGGCTTTTGTGGTCGAGAAAGGAACATCGGGCTTCAGGGCGGGCAAGAAGGAGAACAAGCTGGGCCTGCGGGCCAGCGATACCAGCGAACTGATCTTCGAGGATTGCGAGATACCGGCGGAAAACCTGCTGGGAGTCGAGGGCGAGGGATTCATCGATGCAATGCGGGCCCTGGATGGCGGCAGAATCTCGATTGCGGCGTTGGCGCTGGGGATTGCGCGCGGCGCGTTGGATGCGGCGCTGAAGTATGTGAAGGAAAGGCGGCAATTCGGGAAGGCGATTGCCGAGTTTCAGGGCATTCAGTGGAAGCTGGCGGATATGGCTACTGAGTTGGATGCGGCGCGGCTGCTGACGCAGCGGGCCGCGGTGCTGAAGGATGCGGGCCGCAAGGTGACGCGCGAGTCATCGATGGCCAAACTGTTTGCAAGCGAAGTAGCCGTACGCATCTGCGATGAGGCTTTGCAGTTATTTGGCGGCTACGGCCTCATCAAGGACTATCCGGTAGAGAAGTTTTACCGCGACGTGAAGTTATGCACCATTGGCGAGGGCACCAGCGAGATTCAGCGCATGATTATCGCCCGCGAGATTCTCAAGGTCTACCCGTCCCGCGGGTGAGGGAACAGGCGATGATTTCTTGCAACCAGGTTTGAGCGACAGATGAGCGATGCGGTTAAGATAGTGGAGTGCCCACGCGATGCCTGGCAAGGCCTGCCAGGACAGATTGCGTCGGAGGCGAAGGCTGGTCATCTCCGCAGGCTGATCGATTCAGGCTTCACGCATATCGATGCGGTAAGCTTTGTTTCGCCCGCGACAGTTCCGCAGATGGCGGACTCGGAACGGGTGCTTGAACTCCTCGGGCCTCAGAAAGCCGTGGAGATCATCGGGATTGTCGTGAACGAAAAGGGCGCGGAGCGGGCCATCCGCACTGGCGCGGTGCAGACGCTTGGTTTTCCCTACTCAATTTCCTCAGGGTTTCTCCGTCGCAATCAGCATCAGACGCCGGAGGAATCGCTGGCTTCGCTGCGAGCAGTGATCGCGGCGGCTCGCGATGCGGAACTGGATGTTGTGGCCTACCTCTCGATGGCCTTCGGAAATCCGTACGGCGAGGCTTGGAGCATTGGTGCGGTTCTCGATGCATGCCTCTCGCTGATCGACGCCGGCGTGCGGCAGATATCGTTGGCTGATACGGTGGGCTTGGCGGCTCCTGAACGGATTGCGGAGACGATTGCCGCGGTGGTTGAAGCGCATCGCGACATCGAGATCGGCGCGCATCTTCATGCACGGCGCGACGAAGCGGCGACCCACATTCGAGCGGCTTACGATGCAGGTTGCAGGCGGTTTGACTCGGCCATAGGTGGGCTGGGCGGGTGCCCGTTTGCGCAGGATGCGCTCGTCGGGAATTTGCCCACGGAATCATTATTGGCCGCGTTGACCGAGTTTGGCGCGAAGCTTCCGAAGCTAGGTCCATTGGATGAATTGATCGGCGCCAGCGCGGAGATCGCCGCGAACTGTGACGCCGCGATGCGCTAGCGGCGACGCTTGCGCGGAGGGCGCACGGCCGGCCCGCGTGGTGGGAGGAACGATTGGACTTCAAGACGATTGTGGTTGCGGAGAGCGCGTCGATTCGGACCATTACGCTCAATCGGCCCGAGCGGCGCAACGCGATGACGCCCGAAATGCAGATGGAGTTGATTGCAGCGCTTGAAGACGCCGCTGCGAGCAACTGCCGCGTACTTGTGTTGGCCGGGGCCGGCGAGGCGTTTTGCTCCGGCCTTGATTTATCGGAGTTGCAGGCCATGCAGGACGAGGGCGTGGCCGGGCATCGAGCGGATGCGGAGCGGATCGCCCGGCTGTTTCTAGCATTGTATGAGCTGCCCATGCCGACCATCGCGGCGGTGCACGGTGCGGCAATCGCGGGCGGAGCAGGATTGGCGACGATCTGCGACTTTACGTTGGCGACTCCGGCGGCAAAATTTGGCTTCACGGAGGTGCGGATCGGGTTTGTGCCGGCGCTCCTGTCAGCTTTTCTGGCCTTGCAGGTTGGAGACAAGCGAAGCCGGGATCTGCTGTTGACCGGGCGGCTTTTCGATGCAGTTGAGGCTTATCGTATGGGCCTAGTGAACGAGATTGTGGCGCCGGAGGAACTCACGAAGCACGTACGGACACTGGCAGATTTGCTGATCGCAAATAGTCCTGAATCGCTAAAAGCCACCAAGCGGCTCATGGCGGCGCAGAACAAAGCGTGGCTCGACACGGCGTTTGCTGAAGCGCTTGAGGCCAACGCGCAATCACGGGAAACTGCGGATTTTCGTGAAGGAATCAATGCGTTTCTCGAAAAGCGGAAGCCAGTGTGGGGGGAGGGATCGCGGGCTAGGCCGAGGCGTCACTGAAGCGCACGGAGGCCTCGGTTCGTCGCTCAATTTCCTGGCGGGTGACACCGGCGGCCAACTCGATTACTTCAAAGCCCGAGCGAGTAACATCGAGGACGCACAGATCTGTGATCACGCGGTGGACGACGTTGGCGCCAGTGAGCGGCAACGAGCAATTGCGAAGCAGCTTGGCTCCTCCGTCCGGGGCCGTATGTTCCATCAGCACAACGACGCGCCGGACGCCCGAGACTATGTCCATGGCCCCGCCCATTCCTTTCACTCGCTTGCCCGGAATCATCCAGTTGGCCAGGTCGCCGCGCTCGGAGACCTGCATGGCGCCGAGGATGGCCACGTCGATGTGTCCGCCGCGAATCATGGCGAAGGAGTCTGCACTCGAAAACGTCGAAGCCCCCGGATTGAAAGTCACGGTCTCTTTTCCGGCGTTGATAAGGTCCGCGTCCACCTCATGCTCGCGTGGGAACGGACCCATCCCGAGCAGGCCGTTTTCCGACTGCAAGATGACGCTGATTCCGTCGGGAATGTAGTTGGCCACCAGCGTAGGAATTCCGATTCCCAGGTTGACGCAGAAGCCGTCCTTCAACTCCCTGGCGGCGCGGGTGGCCATCTCTTGACGAGTCCATGTCACTGGTCTATTTCCCCCGGGTCGTTCTCTTTTCAATCCGCTTTTCAGGATTGGGATGATGCACGAGCCGATGAACAAAAATACCCGGTGTGTGAATCTCATCCGGATCCATCTCCCCGGGATCGACGATGATTTCCGCTTCGGCCACGGTGATCTTCCCGCAAGTGGCTGCGTTGGGATTAAAGTTCCGCGCGGTTCGCCGGTAAATCAGGTTCCCATACATATCGGCTTTCCAGGCCTTTACCAAAGCAATGTCAGCCTGGATGCCGCGCTCCAGGATGTAAGTTAATCCGTCGAACTCTTTTTGATCTTTGCCTTCGGCAACCACTGTGCCGACGCCCGTTCGCGTATAGAAGCCGGGAATACCGGCGCCTCCGGCCCGCATGCGTTCGGCCAGCGTGCCCTGCGGGCAGAACTCCACCTCCAGTTCGCCAGCCAAAAACTGACGCTCAAACTCGTTGTTCTCGCCCACATAGCTGGAGATCATCTTTTTCACCTGATGGGTTTCAAGCAGCAATCCCAACCCCCACCCATCCACGCCGGCGTTATTGCTGGCGATGGTCAGGTTGCGCGCGCCTGTGTCGCGCAAGGCAAGAATCAGAGCCTCGGGAATGCCGCACAGGCCGAAACCGCCGATTGCCAGCAACATTCCGTCGTGCACGATGCCGTCCAATGCGGCGCGTGCATCTGGCAGCAATTTGTTCATGCCCAATACCTTCACCTTGATCGCCGATTCCTGGCCACGATCTAGTTCCTTGACCTGGCGCATTCTCCATGCTAACTCCGAACCGACTGCATCGGCATTCGGCGAACGCAGACATCTACTTCGTCGTGAACCAGACAGATGCGCCGGTGCACATCGACGGGCGGTTCAGGGTGGACGGAACAGACGTCCAGGTTTGGCGGCCGATGGATGGCGCTATGACCGATGACAAACCCGGCGAGACTGCCGGATAGACGACCGTGGCGGGGATTTTGGACCGCTCAGGCAACCGGCAACCGGGCATCGAGCCTGCCGCATACATTACGGGATCCGGCTTCACCGTAGTGTCGCTGGATCTAGCCGAGCGGGAGTCGGTGTTTGTGGTATTCAGGGATGTGGCAGCTGGGCCCGCGCGGAGCGCGTCGACGCCCGTCTGGACCAGGCTGACTGCGCTTACGGGTCCGTGGACGCTCAGCTTCCCGCCGAACTTGGGCGCGCCGGCAAGCGTACAGATGACGACGCTCAAGTCATGGACCGGCAGCTCCAATGGGCGTCAAGTACTTCTCCGGCACAGCGACGTACAGCAAGACTGTGCAGGCGCCGGCGTCGTGGTTCAGGCCGGGGCAGCATCTCTGGATCAATCTGGGCAGGGTGCGTGATATCGCCGAAGTGAAAGTGAATGGCAGAGCAACGGGTCAGGTGTGGGCGCCACTGTACTGAATCGAGGTGACCAAGGCCCTCAAGTCAGGCACGAACAAGCTGAAGATTGCGGTGACCAACGAGTGGACGAATCGGATAATTGGTGACCGTCTGCTACCGGCCGAGGAGCGCATTCTTTCGCAGCCCGTTGTCCCTGCGCGTCCTGGTGGTGGCGGCGGGTTCGGCTTTGGACCGCAGACGCCTCCGGAATCGGGATTGTTGGGCGGCGTGACGATTGTCGCCTCGCGAAATCCATGACGCGGCTAAGCCCGAATTATCGGCCGATATACCAAAGCAAAGCGCTCACCACCGGACGCGGAACATCCATTGTATTGACCGTGGTCCGCCTGGCTGGTACAGAGATCCGCTTTGCCCGTAACTCTGATTCAGGGAGAGAGTGGGCTGTCCAAAAAGCTGATCGCCCAGGTTGGGAACGATATAACCAAAGTCTGGACTATTCGAGATATTGAATACATCGCCTCGCAGTTGCAGGTAGAGGCTGTTGTAGAGATGGATGTCTCTACGCAGTGACAGGCTGAGTTGCTGCGCGCAAAAGCCCCGTGCAATGTTTCGTGGGGCGTCTCCCTGTGAGTTGCCCACTGGAAGTTGAAAAGCGCCGTTTGCCACATTGGGCCCGCCGTTCAGCATCCGTCCCCCTGGGAGGGAGCTGTCGGATAAGTAAAGAGGCCTTCCTTGAACCAGATTCGAGCCGGAATACGAGTGCTCACCGGTTACAGGATCGTACAAAAGGTTTCCCAGCACGGTCACTGGATATCCGCTACGCAGGAAGAAGCGACCGTCGATGCCCCAACCGGACAAAACATTATGAACCGGACCGCGGGCCCCTGCTTGCGGCAAGGTCCAGGAGACAGCGGCCTGGAAGTTTTGGCGGATATCGGTATCGGCGTTGCCTCGTGTTGGCGCAACCCACGGGTTCGGGCTACCAAAATCGAGGGCATGAGCCCACACATACGATGCCATCCATGCCAGATTCGAGTGAAACTGGCCGCGGTAGGCAAGCTGAAGAGAATCGAACCGCGACGAAAGGCCGGAAGGGAAAGAGACCACTTCCTGAAGAGGCGTGGCCGGGCTTGAGACCTGGCGCCGCAGCGGAAGAATCAAGCCACGCCCGGCCGCTCCAACATAGGAGAGAACCACGGACTCGTGCTCGCCCGCCGCCTGTTCCATTGAGACATTCCACTCGAGTGAGTAGGGGTTGGCGAGCGTGCGCGGAAAGAGATAGCCGACGCTTGCCGCATTCGGTACATCTGGAGAAGCAGGAGCGGCTGTTGCGGTTGGAATACTGGCATTCTGTACGAGCGTTGTGCTTGTGAATCCGAGGGCGGTAAATGCCGGCACCGCGGCGCGGTTGGGCGTATCGAATACAACGCCAAGACCGCCGCGCAGAATCAACTCTCGTCCGGCGGTTTGGACGGGCTGCCAGGCGGCGCCGATCCGCGGACCAGCGGCAAGCCAATCCGCTCCCCAAAGCGGGGTTCCACGCGGACTTACCGACAAAGTCTGCGGCTGATCTGGATCACCGGTGACATGAAACGCGTCGCGGCCGTCAGAGCTTGTGGGCGGCGGATTTGCATCCCATCGCAATCCGGCATTGACTCCGAAATTTCGCGCAACTCTCCACTGATCCTGCACGAAGGCTGCGAATTGCTTGAAGACGGGATGAGCCGGCTCATTCCTCCTCAGGATCAAGAAGTCCGCGCTGTTCGTCAAAACAGAATTGGTGCTCAGATAATCGGCTTCAATGGTCCACGGGAGTGGCTGCACCGCACTATGCAGATTTCGGGCATCGATGCCAACCTGAATCAGATGCGACTCTCGCTGCAACGAGAACGTATCTCGAGCCTCGATCTGGCGAAGCGCATTCACTCCGCCGTCGGTCCACGCAGAAGTCTCTCCAATGCCCGCAATGCGCATGTACAGTTCGGCGCGTGTATCGTTCGAGACGCCCGGGGAGCCGAGCGCAGTTGGCAGATCAACCGGTACGAGACCGGGGAAGTGCGACTCAATTGTCGAAAGGGAACTGGAACTGGCGCGAGCCCACCCGAAGCGAAACTCATTTCCTGCCTCAGATGCAATCTGTTCATCCAGCCCCAGCGTCAGGCTTTGATTGCTCAACTTTGTATCCGTAGCTGTTTGCAGAAGCTGAGATTCGCTCCCGCTGGGCGTATTCCCAAACCGCATCAATCCGGAAAGGCGGCTGCCGAACTTGTGATCAACGCGAAAATCCATCGATTTCAGGAAGCTTGGAGGGCTGGGTTCGACGCCATTGTATTCACCAAGGCCGGCATTGGCCGGGAGGGGGCCAGCATATCCAGTCGGTAATGCCAGGAACGCGGCTTGAACCTGGGCGGGCGCATTCAGAATCAGTTGGTAGCTGGGAGCATACTCTACGAGCGGAGCGGTTCTCTGCTGTACATGCATCTCTTCGTACGATCCAAAGAACTGCGTCCGGTCTTGTATTTGCTTTCGATTCCAGAACGTGAGCGGCATACCCAATGTGCCACCCACATCCTGTTGATAGTAATAGAGGCCGTTCGCATTCCCGTTGTAACCGCCAAACCAATCCGTGGCGTCAAAGTAGCTGTTGCGCAGATAGGCATACGCAGTAGCATGAATCTGGTTTGTGCCCTGGCGGGTCAACAGGCTGAACTGCCCGCCGGGCGCGCTTCCGTACTCCGCTGAGGCTGTCGAAGCCACCACGCGAAACTCCTGCAAGGCATCGAGCGCAACCAGGCCATGCGTTGTTCCGAGCGAAGTGACGCTGGCGTATTGTCCCGCCGCCGGCACCTTGAAGTCTCCGTCCAACGAGCCCGAGCCAAAGTTCGCGGAGATGCCGTCAATCCAGTAGACGTTTGTGTCAGGCGGCTGACCATTGACACTAAAGCCACTGGACCGAGGCACCTGAGGGCTGACCGATACCGAGCCGGGCGTCATCGCGACAAGATCCTGAAAGCTGCGCCCGTTGAGAGGAAGATTGTTGACAAGGTGCGCGTTGACGACGGTGGTCATCTGCGCATCCTCGGTATTCAGGCTCTGGCCGCTCGCATCCACATCCACGTTCTCCTCCACCGTGCTCAGCCACAGCGTAATTCGAAATTGGCGCGATTCGCCAACGCTCAAACTCAGGCCAACCAGGTGAACAGCCGCAAATCCATCGCGCTGCACTTGCATACTGTAGAGGCCCGGCAGCACGCCTGGTATGAGAAACGCCCCGGCGCCGTCGGTCGCAGCCACATTCTCGTTTCCGGTTTGAAGGTTAAGCAGCTTGATGGAGACGGACGGGATGCGCGCGCCAGACGCATCTTCCACGTCGCCAGAAACGTTGGCCGTGCTCACTTGAGCGCACAGGTGCGTTGCTACGAAGAGAAGCAACGCGATTACCTGCCGGAGCCGCACCGGAAGCGAAATCCATGGCGTCAAGGAATTCACCGCTTCTGCATATCTCCTACGTCGTTTTGTGCCGACGGAATGCGGGCCTCCATGCGGTCAGCGAATGAACTCACACGCCTCGCCTCTATAACCGGCAGAGCGCCGCGCAAACGCACAATCGAATCCTGAGCCAGAGTTGGGGGAATGCTGGCAGCGCTGCCAGCAAACAGTTCCACGACCTGCTCGTTCACAGATTGCGTTTTGGCTCGGAGATCGGACGTTGCACGAACGAATGCCGCGCCGTCCGCGATCCCATGCGCGTCCAGGGTGGGTATTTCATTGATGCCCGTGGAAACTGAGTCCAGTTGCAGGCGCAACGCGTGTAATTCCCTGATGGCCGCGGCGGAATGCTGGTCTACCATCTGCGCCCATTTGACCCGTGAATCGGAATCAAGGGAGGACGGGCCAACCTGTCTCAGGACCATTCCAAGCCGGTCGAGAGCATAGGCGTGTTGCAAGGCTGCCTGTGCGTGAGATAGTGCGGAAGCTGCAAACTCCTGTTCCGCGCTGTTCAATGCCTCCCCTTTAAGGTCGCGTGCAATCATTGCGGCCCGCACCAGGCCTGCGGCCGGTGCGTCACCGTTGGTTCCGACAAGCTCCTCACTGTGTGCTTTCTCGCGATGAACCGCCGAAGCCGCCTCTTTGAGGGACCGAATCTGAAAGTCCACTCGCCCGGAATTCGGGAGCGCCAATATACCCTCTTGAATCGCCAGAAGCAATTGCCCGTCGCCGAGCGTCCCCGTCACACGAATGCGACCATCTGAAGCAGGAGTCACTTCAATCGGCTGTCCAACATCCGCCTTCTGTATGAACAACTCAAACAGGACTGAAACTTCAAGATCGGCGCGGCTCGCGTTTCCTGCGAGATTGGCTCCAGGTTCTCCAAGCGCAGCCCCATCACCTTGCCTGTCTGGAACCGCAATTCCGTGCGATTGCGGAAACGCCGTATCCGGAAATTCGCTGTTGGGCACTCGCCGCAGCAAAGTCTGTACCAGCCGGACCTCAGAGACGCCGCCTGCCGTCCTGAAACGAACTCTCTCTGCCTGAACCCTATAATTGAGGTCGAGTACAAGCGTCCGTGACAGAATTCCGCCGCGGCCGTCTTCGCGCTGCGTAACTTCAATCCCACGTGCGCCGCGGAGGGCTTGAGCCACCGCCTCATGGCCGGTCTCGAAGGCGGCGCTGGAAAGATCGCTCCGCCAAACGCCGCTTTCAACAAGCTGACGCTCCTTCTCTCCAACTGAAGCGTTTTTCTCAATTTGATCGGAGGTTGTGCCGTCGGCCAAGTTCGTCGAAGTGGCGAGCAGTTGTTGATGTGCATCGTAAAGCTGCCGAACTTCCTTATGATCGCTGCTGCGCCAAACCTCAACCGTGCCAAGATACGCGCCATCCGCCGCTCCCGTAGCTTCCTCAACGCGAAGAGTCTGGTGGAGTGCTTCGGACGGCGACGGAATTTCACTCATGGCCTCTGAGCGAGCCAGCACGTCACGCCAGGCGGGATGCATGTACCGGTAGGTGGCGACTCCGAAGGCACTTGCCAGCAACACAGACGCGAATGCGATCGCGCCCCAGGGAACGAAGCGGAATTTCCCCGGCCGCCAGAAGCACGCCCTGAGGGGTGTGCGCACTTTGCTGGTGTGTGCTACATCCTCCAACTCCCCGACAGGCAAGAGGGAGGGGTCGATATAGTCCGCCTCTGCGTGGATACCGAGCCCGTCAAAGCGAACCTCGAGGCGCAACTTGCGATGATCGCTGAGCAAGACTTCCTGCGACAGCCGATGCGTTGCAGGTATTGTGGATTCCGTATCGAGCGGAATGTGTGCCAGGCGGTCTCCGTATTCGTCGAAGACTTCAATGAAGCGCACCGTGGAAGCAGCCTCGACTCGCGATGAAAGAGAATTGCGCGCGCTTTCGATGGCATGAAACGCAACAACACGCCCGTCCACCGCGATTGCCAGAAGCGAAGGACGCCGTTCGAGCAATTGCTCGCGCCGGCGGCGCACCATCCGCATCGTGGCATCAAAGCTTCTTCCTCCTTCTCCCTTCGGCGCTTGTCCGCCATCCAGGCCGTCCAGAGGACCCTCCCGGTTGTCCAATCGTAAGGCACGCTCCAGAATATTGAGGCAGCGTTCGCATCCTGCCAGATGCGCGAGCTCACGGCAGCCAACTGGAGAAGTGCGCTTCTGTTCGTATGCGTTTATGAGTTCCTTCTCTGGTGTGCAATCCGAATGGTCTCCATCGAGAATGAGTGCACGCAGACTCCTCAAAAACGATTCGCTGGAAAGTGCGCTCCGGAGTGGATCCCTTCCCGGAAGAGCGCCGTGAGGAACGACCCGGATCCCCTTACTTGAAGACAAATGCTTGCGCAGTTCGCACCGAATATCTTTGAGCTTGTTGTAAATTGCGGCAATCGGCAAGCGCGCGAGCAGTGCAACATCGCTCCGGCGATAACCGAGGAAGAAATGAAGTATGAAGTGGCTTGCACTTTTCGAGGTGGACTTTCTTGTGACTAAGTAGTCGCCAATGCGAATCAGTTCGTTCTGGACATCGACGATGTCCAATCCGCTGCCGTCAAAAGCCATCCCGACTTCGTCATAATCTTCTATCTGGATCACTCGAAGTCTCTCGCGAGAAACCCGTGCCAGGCGGGAAATGTACATGTTTCGGAGGCACGTGTAGAGATAAGCATCGAGATCGTTGACGGCGCTTAGATCAGGCTGGGCAACTGTGAGATGCAGACAAAGATCCTGAACGATCTCCTCTGCGGCGGTGGCATCGCCCCGCGAGAGAATCTGGCCCCACTCCGCAAACCGAGCAAAGTAGTGGCTCAGTAGCCGCTCAATCGAGCCGGCAGAGAATGGCGAACGAACAGGTTTGAGAACAGACTTCATCTACTGCTGAAGAGTGCCATTCGGCAAGAATCTACCCTGTGGCTCAAAAGAATGATCGTCTTTCATCTTACGTTATGAGACTTCCCCGCCAAAACTGGGACGCAAGCCATCAACAGCGCCAAAGCCGCATGAAACAAGGCTCTTTGGCCAATGTCCAGGGTAGATTGTTTACCCGCCTCTCTCTTTAAGAGTGAAGTCCCAAAGGAGAAAATTGCATGGCATTCAAACACCAGTCTTCTGTCCCTTCCACATTATTACCTTTCCTCACTCTCCTGCTCATCCTGTTGGCGAAGGGCATCTGTGCTCAAACCCCGGAGCCTCCCAAAGATCGCAACTTCACCCCCGGCACCGACATCTCCCTTGGCACTTTGGGGCAAATGACTTTTTCCAGAAACCCGGTTCACGTGGATGTTGAACCAGGAGGAGATCTTGATATCCAAAAGACTCAATCTGAGTCGCCCTCGGCCGGCGCCCTGGCCACATTTCACGGGGCCATGGCGCCTTATTTCGGGTACAACGTCAACTTTAGCTACACGAGGTTCACACAGACCGACTCTGAGGCGTCAGGATTCATCCCCACGACGGGCACAGTTCCGCCGCCAGGGTCGGGCAGCTATTCGGCGGGCGCATTGGATACGAACATGTATGAACTGACAATTGCCTATGCCTTCGATGGCCCGCGGACCAAGCGATTTCGTACCTTCGGACAGATCGGCGGAGGCGGCTTGTTTTTTGAGCCGATCAACGCGCCATTTGCGAAGCAGCAGACGCGTCCTGCGATGGTCTTCGGTGTCGGCATGGAATACAACGTCAGCAGCCATTTCTCGGTTCGTGCCGAATATCGAGGACTGTTCTACAAGGGGCCTGACTTTGCCATTGATAACGGCACCTTCCCCCAACAACGGCTTTTTACCGTGACAAATGCTCCGGCGATCAGTCTTGTCTACCATTTCAAGGGGCAACGGGATAAAAAGTATCTCGCAGCACTCCGGTGACATGTTTACAGCTTCAATGCGGTCGCCTATGGAGCGGTCCTTGTCCATCTCGTTTCGCTGTTGAGCGTGCGGTCCCCATCGGAGGGCTCTCTGCGATGCGCAGCTTCATCGCGGAGGGTTGGGGCCCCTGGGATTCCAGGCATCACCACTGTCCCAGTGTCCGGGCACCCTTTCCGAGTTGTGAAAGGATGCGCGAACTATTTAAATCAGAGCACATGAATCTCTAGTGGCAGCCAAAGACCTTCGATCACTCAACGTAATGCGCGGGCCTTTGGCTGGTTCAATCTAAACGAGCGCGCGGCGGAATTGCGGCTCGAGGTCGGCGTTGGCCGTGAGGTAGTTGTCGATGGCTTCAGCGGCCTTGCGGCCTTCTGAGATGGCCCAGACTACTAGCGATTGGCCGCGACGCATGTCGCCCGCGGCAAAGATTCCTTCGACGGAACTCATGTAGCCGCCTTTGGTGGCCACATTGCCGCGGTTGTCTAGTTCAAGTCCCAACTGCTCGATCATTCCGGAGCGCACGGGGCCAAGGAAGCCCATGGCGAGCAGGACCAGATCGACGTCGAGGGTAAACTCGGAGCCGGGGATGAGCTCAAACTTCGGTGGCGGACCGACGCGGACCATGTGCAGCTGCTTGACATCGCCGTTTTGGTCACCAGTGAAACTGAGGCTGTTGATGCTCCAATCGCGAATTCCACCCTCTTCATGTGCGCCTTCGGTGCGCAACTGCAAAGGCCACATGGGCCAGGGTGTCGACGCAGCGCGCTTCTCGGGCGGTTTGGGCATGATCTCAAACTGGTGAACACTGATCGGACCCTGACGATGCGTGGTGCCGAGACAGTCTGCACCGGTGTCGCCACCACCGATGATGACTACGCGTTTGCCCGCGGCGGTGATCGCCTGAGAAGGGTCGGACAAGAAGTCTTCATCCTTATCGCCCTCGCAACGGCGATTCTGCTGGGGCAGGAACTCCATGGCGTAGTGGATGCCTTTGAGTTCACGGCCGGGAATCTTGAGGTCGCGCGGGTGTTCCGACCCACCAGCCAAAAGGATGGCGTCATAGTGTTCGGTCAAGGCTTCAACCGGAACATTCACGCCGACATGGGCGTTGGTGACAAAGGTGACGCCCTCTGCGCGCATCTGGCCGAGGCGGCGGTCGATGACGTGCTTTTCGAGTTTGAAGTTGGGAATGCCGTAGCGAAGCAGGCCGCCGATGCGGTCGTTTTTCTCATAGACCGTGACGGAATGGCCGGCACGGCGCAACTGTTGAGCTGCGGCCAGACCAGCTGGACCACTACCGACCACGGCTACGCGCTTGCCCGTGTTCTGTTCGGGCGGTTCGGGATGAATCCATCCTTCGTCCCATGCGCGCTCGACGACGCCGCGCTCGATGAGCTTGATAGAAACGGGTGGCTGGTCGATGCCGAGAACGCAGGCGGCCTCGCATGGAGCAGGGCAGATGCGCCCCGTGAACTCAGGGAAATTGTTGGTGGAGTGCAGGCGCCGAATGGCTGCTTCCCACCGGCCGTTGTACGCCAGGTCGTTCCAATCGGGGATCAGGTTGTTGACAGGGCAGCCGGTGTGGCAGAAGGGCACGCCGCAGTCCATGCAGCGGGCTCCTTGCTCGCGCTGCTTCTCCTCGGGGAAAGGTTCGTAGATCTCGAACCAATCCTTGACGCGTTCTTCGACCTTGCGCCTTGTGGGCTGTTCGCGCTGAATCTCAAGGAAGCCGGTATCCTTACCCATGCTGCACCTCTGTCGTAGTCGCCGCCAGGGGCGATGAATTTGTGGGGGAGGCCTGGGCTGCGCCAAAGTCGGCGCCATAGACCGTTTCCACCCGGGCAAAGCCCTGGACTCGCTTGTATTCGTGTGGGAAGACCTTGATGAATCTTGGTTGCGCATCGGCCCAATGCTCCAGGACCCAGGCGGCGCGCGGGCTGCCCGTCAGATCGCGGTGGCGTTCGAGCAGGCCACGCACGCGCTCGACATCCTCCGCTGCAACCAGGGGTTCCAGATCCACGGCAGCAAGGTTGCAGTGCCGATTCGCGAAGTCGCCCTGGTCGTCGTAGACGTACGCGATTCCGCCGCTCATGCCGGCGGCAAAGTTGCGGCCGGTTGAACCGAGCACGATGACGGTGCCGTTGGTCATGTATTCGCAGCCGTGATCGCCCACGCCTTCAACGACGGCCGTGGCCCCGGAGTTGCGGACCGCGAACCGCTCTCCGGCGATGCCGTTGAGGAAGGCTTCGCCGGCTGTTGCGCCGTAGAGTACGACGTTGCCAACCAGGATGCTTTCTTCAGGCAGGAAGCTCGATGTCTTAGGCGGGTAGGCGATGATGCGCCCGCCGGAAAGGCCCTTGCCCAGATAATCGTTGGAATCGCCTTCGAGTTCGAGGGTGACGCCGTTAGGCACAAAGGCGCCAAAGCTCTGGCCAGCAGAGCCCTGGAAGCGGAAGTGAATGGTGCCGTCGGGCAGTCCTTCAGAACCAAATCGGCGGGCGATCTCACCACCTAACATAGCGCCCACAGTGCGATGGACGTTGCGGATTGCGAAGTTGCCGTTGACTGGCACCTTGGCACGCAGGGCGGGCGCGGCTTTGGCGATCAGGGCATGATCGAGGGCCAGATCCAGTCCGTGGTCCTGTGACTGCACGCAGCGGCGGGCAACGCGCGAGGGCAGGGTTGGCGCGTAGAGGATCGACGAGAGATCAATCCCTTTCGCCTTCCAATGCGTGTCGGCGACTGAAGCATCAATGCGGTCGACACGGCCCACCATCTCATCGACGGTACGGAAGCCCAGCCTGGACATGTGCTCGCGCACCTGCTCCGCGAGGAAGAAGAAGAAGTTGATGACGTGTTCTGGCTGGCCGGTAAAGCGAGCGCGCAGGACCGGGTCCTGAGTAGCAATTCCGACTGAACAAGTGTTGAGGTGACACTTCCGCATCATGATGCAGCCCATGGCGATGAGCGGCGTTGTGGCAAAGCCGAACTCTTCAGCGCCGAGCAGGGCAGCGATGACAATGTCACGGCCGGTCTGCAACTTCCCGTCGGTCTGCACCGTGATGCGGCTGCGCAGGTCGTTCAGCAGCAGCACCTGTTGGGTCTCGGCGAGACCAAGTTCCCACGGCAGTCCTGCGTGCTTGATGGAACTCAGCGGCGAAGCGCCGGTTCCGCCCGTGTCGCCGGAGATGAGCACGACATCGGCGTGAGCCTTCGAGACGCCGGCGGCAACTGTTCCGACGCCTACCTCAGAGACAAGCTTGACGGCGATGCGCGCCTGCGGATTCACGTTCTTGAGGTCGTAAATCAGCTGAGCCAAATCCTCGATGGAATAGATGTCGTGATGCGGCGGTGGCGAAATCAAGCCCACACCAGGAATGGAATGACGGACCTTGGCGATGACCTCATCTACCTTGTCGCCAGGTAACTGGCCGCCCTCTCCAGGCTTGGCGCCTTGCGCCATTTTGATCTGCAACTCATCGGCGTTGACTAGGTAATTGGTGGTGACACCAAAGCGCCCGCTGGCCACTTGCTTGACGGCGCTGCGGCGCAGATCGCCATTTGGATCGGGCTTGAAGCGGGACTCGTCTTCGCCACCCTCGCCGGTATTCGACATGCCGCCGATGCGATTCATGGCAATGGCAAGAGTCTCGTGCGCCTCTTTGCTGATGGAGCCGAAACTCATCGCGCCGGTGGTGAAGCGCTTGACGATTTCCTTGGCCGGTTCGACCTCATCGAGCGGAATGGCTGTTTCGGCGTACTTCAGTTTGAGCAGACCGCGCAATGTAGACATGTTGCGGTTCTGATCATCGATGAGGTCCGTGTATTCCTTGAACGTCGATGGGCTATTTTGACGCACCGCATGCTGCATCTTGCTGATGGTCAGAGGATTGAGAAGGTGATACTCACCGCCCTCGCGATATTGATATTGGCCGCCAACAACCAGGCTGGTCTCTGAATCGGAGAGAGGCTGGAAGGCGTAGGAGTGCTTAAGTTGAGCTTCCCGCGCGAGAACTTCGAGGCCGACACCCTCGATGCGCGATTCTGTTCCTGAGAAGTAAGCGTCAACCAATTGCTTATTGAGGCCCACCGCCTCAAACACCTGAGCGCCGCGATAACTCTGCAGAGTGCTAATGCCCATCTTTGAGAAGGTCTTGAGAAGGCCCTTGTTGATGGCCTTGATGAAGTTCTTCTCGGCGTATTCGGCGGAAACTTTTGCGGGCAACAGATTGCGGAACTTGAGGTTGTGAATGGTCTCGAAGGCCAGGTATGGATTAATGGCGCTGGCGCCGTAGCCGATGAGGAGCGCAAAGTGCATGACCTCGCGCGGCTCGCCACTCTCAATGATGAGAGCCACTTGTGTACGAGTCTTTTCCCGTACCAGGCGGTTGTGCACAGCGGCCATTGCCAGCAGGCTGGGAATCGGCGCATAGGTTGGATCGACGCCCCGGTCGGAGAGGATGAGCAGGGTATAGCCGGAGTGCACAGCGTGCGCAGCGCGGGTGCTGAGATCATCCAAGGAGTGTTTTAGACCGGCCTCTCCATCGGCGGCGCGGAAAAGAGCAGGCAGCGTAGTAGCCAGAAGGTCGCCCGAGGAGACGCGGCGAAGTTTCTCGAGGTCCCGATTGGTCAGGATAGGGTGAGGAAGCTTGAGCGTGTGGCAGTTGTCCGGTGCCTCTTCAAGGATGTTGCGCTCAGTGCCGATGTAGCTGATGAGCGACATGACCAGTTCTTCGCGGATCGGGTCGATGGGCGGATTGGTGACCTGAGCAAAGAGCTGCTTGAAGTAATTAAAAAGCGGCTGCGGTCGATCAGAGAGACAGGCCAAGGGGACGTCGGTGCCCATCGAGCCGACTGGCTCCGCCCCCGTCGTCGCCATGGGACCGAGCAGGATTCTCAGGTCTTCTTCGCTGTAGCCATAAGCGCGTTGACGGCGCATAAGCGTCTCAGGGTTGGAGGCGATGACGCGCGAAGGCTCGGGAAGATGGTCAAGGGTAACCTGCTGCTCTTTGAGCCATGCGGCGTAGGGCTGACGGCTGGCCAGCTCCTTCTTGATTTCAGCGTCGGAGATGATGCGCTGTTGGACTGTGTCGACCAGGAACATACGGCCGGGCTGCAGGCGGCCCTTCTTGCGAATGTCCTCAGCCGGGACTTCGAGTACACCAGCTTCCGATGCCAACACCACCAGGTCGTCCTTGGTGACGATGTAGCGGCCGGGTCGGAGACCGTTGCGGTCAAGCGTGGCTCCAATGACGCGGCCATCGGTAAAAGCAATCGCTGCAGGTCCATCCCAGGGCTCCATCAGCGAGGCATGGTACTCGTAGAAGGCTCGCTTATCTTCGTCCATGTCGGGATTGCCGGCCCAGGCCTCGGGAATGAGCATGGCCATGACGTGGGGCAGGGAACGGCCCGATTGGAAGAGGAACTCTACGGCGTTGTCCAGGGATGCAGAGTCGCTGCCTCCGGGGGTGATGACGGGGTAGAGCTTCTCGATCTGGCCGTCATAAAGAGAGCTCTCCAGCACAGACTGGCGCGCGTTCATCCAGCTGACGTTGCCCCGCACTGTATTGATTTCACCGTTGTGCGACACGTAGCGGTAAGGATGCGCGAGTTTCCAACTGGGAAACGTATTGGTCGAAAAACGCTGGTGGACGAGGCAGAGTGCGCTCTTTACAAGAGGATTAGCCAGCTCGTAGTAAAACTTCTCAATCTGCGGCGCCAGCATGAGGCCTTTGTAGACGATGGTGCGGCATGAGAACGATGGCACATAAAAGGTGCCCTTGTCTTCGATTTCAGATTCCAAGATCTCGTTCTCGGTGCGGCGGCGGATTCTGTAGAGCAGGCGCTCAAATGCGTCTTCTTCCAGCCCGGCAGGACGGCCGACGAACAACTGCTCGATGTAAGGCTGCGATGCACGTGCCTCCCGACCGATGGCGTCGCCGTTGATAGGCGTATCCCGCCAACCGAGTACGGTGAGACCCTCTTCCTGGGCGATACGCTCGAAAATGCCCTCGCATTGCAAGCGATTATGTTTTTCCACAGGCAGAAAGCACATGGCCACGCCATAGGCGCCAAGCTCTGGTAACTGAATCCCCAGCTCAGCACACTCGCGCACAAAGAAGGCATGGGGGAGCTGAATCAAAATGCCGGCGCCATCGCCGGTCTCCGGGTCGCACCCTGCGGCTCCACGGTGCGTAAGGTTGATGAGGACCTCCAGGCCCTTGCGGATAATCTCGTGGCTCTTCTCGCCCCGAATGCTGGCGACCAATCCCATACCGCAGGCATCATGCTCATTCCGTGGATGATAGAGGCCCTGTGGTTGAGGAATGCTGAGATGACAATCCGATGTGTTCATGGCAGCCTTTTCAATGATTCTTTTCAGTGCAGGATGAATTGCCTGGCCGGTAAGACACAAACGCAGCGCGATTCCTGTCGATGGAAACCGCCTGGTCTTTCTTTGAAAGGCCTGCCGGAGCAGACCCGGCCTCTTCTGGGACTTAGCTGAACAACTATTATATTATCGAAAATTTCGCGTTACCGCAGAACTTCCTTTCAGGAGGGCGTTAATCCCTGTCGCAAGCCAGTTGCAGTCTGAATGGCATCGTTTCGCATGAGCTCGAGTCGCGGCCGCATTTGAGCTTTGTCACAGCGTGATGTGATCCGAGGCGACGGCCGCGTTTGGAATGAACCATCTTCGCCGCGGTAAGCTCTTGTATACAGAGTTTTGGGCCTGTAGTGTTGACTTGGAGCAAGCACATGCGCGACACGATACTCGTCACCGGCGGGGCAGGATTTATCGGCTCAAACTTCATTTTGAGCTGGATAGGAGCCGCGGGCGCGCGAGTGGTTAACCTTGATCTGCTTACCTACGCCGGAAACCCAGGCAACCTGTCCTCGCTTGATGGGGATTCTCGTTATCAGCTCGTGCGCGGCGATATCTCGAATGCAGACCTCGTCAGTTCCTTGCTGCGGGAGCACCAACCGCGGGCGATTGTTCACTTCGCCGCGGAAAGCCATGTAGATCGCTCAATTGCCTCGCCTGGGGCGTTTATACGGACGAATGTGCAGGGGACATTTGTACTCCTGGATCAGACTTTGAGCTACTGGTCGAAGCTGAGCGAGGCCGACCAGGCTATGTTTCGATTCCTGCATGTCTCGACCGACGAGGTGTACGGCTCTCTCGGGCCGGATGATCCCGCGTTTTCAGAGACAACGCCATACTCACCCAATAGCCCGTATGCGGCTTCAAAGGCTGCTTCAGACCATTTGGCGAGGGCCTACCACCATACATGGGGCCTGCCAGTTTTGACTACGAACTGCTCGAACAACTATGGGCCATTTCAGTTTCCTGAAAAACTGATTCCGCTCGTGATTTTGAATGCGCTTGAGGGCAAGGCGCTGCCGGTGTATGGCGATGGGAAGAACGTGCGCGACTGGTTGTTCGTGGAAGATCATTGTGCGGCGATCCGGGCTGTTTTGGAGCGCGGCCGGGTTGGAGAGACCTACAACATTGGCGGCAACAGCGAGCGCACGAATATTGAGGTTGTCAAGCTGATCTGCGATCTTGTGGATGAAATGCGCCCCGCTCTACCATCCGGACCGCGCCGGAACCTGGTGACCTTCGTCAAAGATCGTCCCGGCCACGACAGGCGTTATGCCATCGATGCCTCAAAGCTTGAAAGGGAACTTGGATGGCAGCCTGGGGAACGGTTCGAAAACGGTCTGCGCAAAACTGTTCGATGGTATCTTGACCATTCTTCATGGGTTGAGAGTGTTCAGACAGGCGCCTACCTCGAGTGGATTGCCCAGAACTACACAGAGAGGCTGGCAATATGAAGGGGATCGTTCTTGCGGGAGGATCAGGCACGCGTCTTTATCCAGTGACCCACGTGGTGTCAAAGCAGCTTCTGCCGGTCTACAACAAGCCGATGATCTACTATCCGCTGTGCACCCTGATGCTGGCGGGCTTGCGGGATATCCTGATCATCTCGACGCCTCAGGACACCGGGCGCTTTGCCGAACTGCTGGGCGATGGTCATCATTGGGGCATCAACATCAGCTACGCAGTCCAGCCAAACCCGGAAGGTCTGGCGCAGGCCTTCCTCATTGGCCGGGAGTTTATTGGCGACGAAGCGAGCGCCCTGATTCTTGGAGACAACATCTTTTATGGACAGGGATTCTCTCGCCAGCTTCAGGTGGCCGCGGATCTCAAACGGGGCGCCACGGTGTTTGCTTATCCTGTGGAGGACCCCGAACGCTACGGAGTTGTGGAATTCGACAGCGAGGGCCGCGCCATCAGCCTCGAGGAAAAACCAACGGCCCCCAAGTCGCGTTACGCGGTGACCGGGCTGTACTTCTACGACAAAGACGTTGCGAGCATTGCGGCGACACTGAAGCCATCGGCCCGCGGGGAACTTGAGATAACGGACTTGAATCGGCGCTATCTTGAAGCAGGGACCTTGAACGTACAGATCATGAGCCGCGGCATGGCCTGGCTGGACACCGGGACCCACGAATCGCTGCTTGAAGCCGGGCTGTTTGTGCACACCATAGAGAGGCGCCAGGGGCTGAACATCGCCTGCCCGGAAGAGATTGCTTATCGCCAGGGTTTCATCAACGCGGAACAGTTAGAGGCTCTTGCTCAGCCGATTTTAAGGAGCGGGTATGGCCAATACCTGCTTGTCCTGCTTCGGGAACCACACTTCGCGGCAAGAGAAATGAACATATGAAAGTCACAAAGACGGCGCTGCCCGGGGTGCTGGTGTTGACTCCGGCAATTTACCGAGACCAACGCGGCGCATTTTGTGAAACTTTTAACCTACGTGCGATGGAGCAGGCGGGTTTGCCCTCATTGTGGCCGCAGGACAACTTTTCAGTATCCAGCAAGAACGTTTTGCGCGGCATTCATTACCAGGTCCATCAACCGCAAGGGAAGCTAGTTCGAGTGACTCATGGAGCGGTATTGGACGTGGTCGTGGATCTGCGGCGCTCCTCTCCGACGTTCGCAAAGCACATTGCAATCGAGCTCACCGGCGAACGGTGTGAAATGTTGTGGATTCCCGAGGGTTTCGGCCACGGTTTTCTTGCATTGACCGATGTTGCCGGGTTCGCTTACAAGGTGACCGACTACTACTCGCCGGAAGGGGAGAGAACGATTCTGTGGAATGATCCGGAACTGGCCATCCCCTGGCCGATTACCCCGGAGAAGGCAATCGTATCGGACAAGGATCGGAACGGGGTAGCGCTGCGGGTTGCCGATATCTTCCCTTGATCGATCGGTCTTTTCAAAAGCCAGATCAATTTAGAAAAAGAATATTGACAGGTCCGGATCTTCGGCGTTTAAATATGACTGATAGTCATAAACGGGGAAAGGTCAACTGTGGGTATAAGTCGTGAATCCCGTTCCGGCATCGCGGACGCCATCCTTGCCTGGGATGCTTTCAACATCCCGGCAAAAGGGCGGCGGGAACGCCGGGCTGCGGAAACGCGACTGAAGCTATTCCGGTGTGCGTTGCAGCTTTTTGCCGAACGGGGATTTTCCAACGTTACGGTTGAAGACATTACCGAGGCTGCGGATGTGGGCAAGGGAACCTTCTTCAACTATTTCGAGACCAAGGACCATGTGCTTGGCGTTATGGCTGAGATTCAGCTTGGCAAGGTAAGCCATGCCGCAGTGCTGGCATTGCAAGGCAAACAGTCGATTCATTCCGTGCTGCACAGACTGGTTCTGCATCTTGCCGAGGAACCGGGGCGCAGCCCCAGCCTTGCGCGTGCGATGATCTCATCGTTTCTGGCCAGTGAGAGTGTTCGCGCGGTCATAGAGCGGAACATGGCCGAGGGCCGAAAGATCGTTTCCGAGGTCGTGGCGGCCGGACAGACGCGAGGCGAGATCAATCCCAAATTGAGCAAGGAAAAAGTGGCCATCCAGTTCATGCAATCGATGATGGGAACCATCTTGTTGTGGTCACTGCGCGGGGAACCCGCGCTCGAATCGTGGGTTGAAGACAGCTTTCAGCATTTTTGGAGATCGGTGGCAGTCTCCGCCAAGAAGTAGGAAACATGAAACTCCAGTTCCGCAAAGTCGTTTTTTTCACGGTGGCAAGCCTGGTGGCCGGGGCATTTGCTTGCCGAACGCCAAGCGCAATTTGCCAATCGCCGCAAACTGCGCCTTATCGGCTTACTTTGCAGGATGCCATTCAGAAGGCGCTCAAGGCCAACCTGAATGTGCTGGTCTCCGGATCTCGGGTTGACGAGGCTGAAGGGACGCGCCAGCGGCGATTGGCGGCGGCGCTGCTTCCGCGCGTGAATGCGCAAGTGTATGCGAACGTGCAGAATCGCGACCTCAACGCCTTCGGAATTTCACTGCCTGGGCTCCCTAGCGTGGTCGGCCCGTTTTCAAATTACGATTTCCGGATCTATGCGCAGCAGAACGTTGTCGATCTCGAGAGTCTTCACGGGTTGAAAGCCAGCGAGCGGGCTTTGGATGCAAGCAAGTTGGACGAACAGGATGCTCGGGATCTGATTGTCCGATTGGTTGCCGGCCTTTACCTGAATGCACAATCTGCCGGGGCGCGGGTGGAGGCGGCCGAGTCGCGTGTGACCGACTCAACTCGGTTGTTCAAACTGGCCAAGGAGAAGCACGACGCGGGAACGGCGACAGGTGTGGACGTGCTTCGCGCTGAGGTGCAGCTTGCCAACGACAGGCAGGGCGCGCTGTTGGCGGAGAATCAGTTCAAGCAATCTCTGCTGTCGTTGGCGCGGAATCTGGGCATGAGTCCTGAAACGCCGCTCGAACTCGCAGAACCCCTTCGTTATCAAACGTTGTCTCAGCCTCAATCGGAGATGCTTGTCGCGGCGGCCCTGCATGCGCGCTCAGACTACCTCTCGCTTGACCGGCAACGTCAGGGGTTGGTTGAACAGCAGAACGCAAACCATGCGCGGCTCTATCCGAAGCTCAGTTTGAACGGCAATTTCGGCGAGATTGGGCGAAGCATTGGCAGCGTGCAGAGCACCGGATTGATCCAGGGACAAATCGACTTTACGCTCTTCGATCGCGACCGCAATGGGGAAGCGCAAGAGCTTCTAAGCCGAGTGAAACGTATCGACGACCAGATTGCCGATCTTCGGCGCGGGATTGAAGAGGATATCAGCGAGGCGTTGCTGAATCTCGATTCCTCAACTCAGCAGGTGACGGTTGCCAAGGAAGGCCAGGATCTGGCGCAGCGAGAATTGGAACTTTCGCAAGATCGCTTTCAGTCAGGAACAACCAACAACGTTGAGGTGGTGACTGCCCAGGACGAGCTGGCTCGCGCGCAGGAGAACTACATCCTTGCCGTTTCAATGCATGTGGATGCCAAGTTTGCGTTGGCCCGCGCCATGGGCGATACCGAGAAGAACATTCTGGAATTTATGGGGAATCCTTAAAGAGCCAACGCATGAGGGCCGCATTCCTGATTTCCGCAGGCGAGGTGTGATTGTATGAAGCGATTGATTCCTGTTCTGGTTCTGCTGGCTGTGGCCGTTGCCGCCGGCGTGTATTTCTATCCGCGGATGATGAAGAAGCCGGAACCTGCCAATCAGCTCACGCTCTCAGGGAACATTGAAGCGCATGAGAGCCTGGTCAGTTTCAAGGTGCCGGGGCGGATTGTGGAGTTGCCGGTTGAGGAAGGCCAGCAGGTTGAGCAAGGCGCCCTGCTCGCGCGCCTGGAAGACGCCGATTCCAGGCAGAAAGTTCGCATTGACGAGGCTACGGTCCGCGTCCGCGAATCTGACCTTGCGCTGACTCTGGCAGGAACCCGTGAGCAGGAGCAGAAGGCCTCGCATCAATCCGTGCTCGACGCACAAGCCGATCTGGACCAAAAGAAGCTCGACAACGATCGCGCGCTTCAACTGTTCAGCAAAGATGAGATCTCCGCCCAGGATCGCGACTTGGCGGCAACTGCCCTGAAGCGCGCAGAGGCTGCTTTCAAGGCTGCACAACAGCGCTACAACGAAGCGGTCGAGGGCAGTCGCAAGGAAGATATTGCAATTGCGCAAGCCAACCTGAACGCGGCCAATGCGAGCCTCGGCCTGAGCCAGGTGAACCTGACTTACGCCGTCCTGCATGCGCCTTCAACGGGCGTGATCACGGTGCGCCAGGCTGAGTTGGGCGAGGTGGTTACGCCGGGATCGCCGGTAGTGACACTTGCCGACCTGGACCATCTTTGGTTGCGCGCATACATCGCCGAGACCGATTTAGGCAGCATTCACTGGGGCCAGGAAGCAACAGTTACGACCGATACTTACCCGGGGAAGAAATACCACGGGCGCATTTCGTTCATTGCATCCGACGCAGAGTTTACCCCGAAGAGCGTGCAGACGAATACGGAGCGGGTGACGCTTGTCTATCGGATCAAGGTCGATTTAGATAACCCAAATCACGAGCTAAAGCCCGGCATGCCCGCGGACGCTCATATTGAATTGGCTGCTTCCGGACCGGGAGCGCAGGCACCGACGGGCCCAGCCGAGAAACAATGACGGAGGAACTCCAATCCGTAATTGTGGCTGAAGGGCTGACAAAGGGCTTTCCCGGAGTGCGCGCCGTCAATGCGCTGAGCTTTGATGTGCGGCCGGGAGAGATCTTCGGCCTGGTGGGACCGGACGGGGCAGGGAAGACAACCACACTGCGCATGCTGGCGGGGATCATGTCCCCGGATGCAGGCAAGGCCACGGTCGCCGGATTCGATGTCGTCCGCGACCCCGAAGGAGCGAAGCACACGCTCAGCTATATGCCGCAGAGGTTCGGACTCTATGAAGATCTGACCCTGGATGAAAACATCCGCTTTTACGCCGATCTGTTTGGCGTGAAAAGAGCGGAACGCGAAGCGCGATCAGAAGAATTGTTGCTCGCAGCGGGAATGAGCGAGTTTCGCAAACGGATGGCGGGCAAGCTTTCTGGCGGAATGAAGCAGAAGCTTGGGCTGGTCTGCGCGCTTATTCATCGGCCAAAAGTGATTCTTTTAGATGAGCCAACTACCGGCGTCGATCCGGTGTCTCGACGTGACTTCTGGCGCATCCTCTATGCGCTGGTGGCAGAGGGCGTGGCGATCCTGACATCGACTGCTTACCTTGATGAAGCCGAGCGCTGCCACCGAGTCGCGTTGCTTGACCATGGCAAGCTGTTGTTTTGTGATACGCCGAAGAACCTGAAGGCAAGCATGCGTAAAGGTGTTTTGTCGATTGCATCGCCAGAGCCGCGCAGATTGCGGGGCGAACTAGAACACGCCGATGGGATATCGAGCCTGGTCCTCACTGGGGATGGGCTGCATGTTGTAGTGGATAGCGCGTCTCGGCGCATTCCCGAGTTTGAGGCGCGCCTCAGGGGCGCTCACGTTCCGTTCGATTCAATTCAACAGGTGGCGCCATCGATCGAGGATCTTTTTGTGGACGCAGTTGATACGAAGGCGGCCTCTCATGCCTGAACTTCTTGAGAGAGAGAACTCGGTCGTGGTGGAGAACCTGGTGAAGCGTTTTGGTGACTTTGTGGCTGTGGACCGTGTGAATCTGCAGATTCCGAGGGGAGAGGTTTTTGGGTTTCTGGGACCGAACGGAGCCGGTAAGTCCACTACCATCCGCATGCTGTGCGGATTGCTGAAACCTACTTCTGGCCGGGCGCAAGTTGCGGGTCATGACGTGGCGCGCGAACCGGAAGAGGTGCGGCAAACCATCGGCTACATGTCGCAGAAGTTCTCGCTCTATAACGATCTCAAGGTCATCGAAAACCTTCGTCTGTTTGCCGGCCTCTATAGCGTGCCCTCCAAAAAGCTTAGCGAGAGGATCGAATGGGCGCTTTCGATGGCCAATCTCAAGGGCCAGGAGAATCTGATTACCGGTACGCTGCCAGGAGGATGGAAGCAGCGGCTGGCACTCGGATGTGCGGTGCTGCACAAGCCGCAGATTCTGTTTCTGGATGAGCCAACCTCGGGCGTCGATCCGATTTCGCGGCGTCAGTTCTGGGATCTGATTCATCAAATGGCGGAAGAGGGCGTGACGGTTTTTGTTACCACGCACTATATGGAGGAGGCCGAATACTGCAACCGGCTCGCTTTGATCTTTCACGGCAAGGTTGTGGCGCTTGGAACACCCTCAGAACTGAAGCGGAACTCGATGAAGGGCAGCCTGATCCTCATCGAATGTGAGCCGCTTGGCAAGGCGGTGGAGGTGCTGCAATCGTCGCCGGACGTGATGGATGCGGCAGTGTTTGGCAATGCACTGCACCTGGTTGTGCGAGATGCTGTTGCAGCCATGCCACGGATTGAGAAGTACCTTGCAGACAGGGGAGTCGCCGTAAGCCGAATAGAACAAATACGCCCGACCCTGGAGGATGTTTTTGTCTCGCTGACTTCTGCAGGTAAGGCGAAAGAGGAGCGCACACCATGAGCTTAACGCGCTTGCTGGCTGTGGCTCGGAAGGAAGTGATTCAGATTCTTCGCGATTCTCGCAGCCTGGGAATTGTGGTGATCATGCCAGTGACGCTCATGCTGCTGTTTGGGTATGGCGTCAACCTCGATCTGAAGGGGCTGCCAATCTATGTGTTCGACCGGGACGGAAGCCAGCAGAGCCAGGACCTGCTGAAGCGATTCCAGGCTAGCGAGTATTTCAAGGTAGAGCGCGTGGTCGACAATTATCCAGCTATCACCCGGGCTCTTGACGACGGCCATGCGAAGATGGGGATCGTGATTCCGTGGGACTTCTCTGCGCGGGTGGGGAGCGGAGGTCCGGTCCAGGTACAGGCACTAGTCGACGGAACGGATGACAACACGGCCAACGTAGCGATTGGGTATGCGCAAGCGGTCGTCCAGGGGTATTCCGCGGAGATTCAGACGAGTTGGCTTCTTCGCCATGGGCAGTCGATTCAGCCTGCTCCGGTCAGCGTCGAGACGCGCACCTGGTACAACGAGGACCTCGAGAGCAGCGCGTTCATCGTCCCCGGCGTGCTGGCCCTGGTGATGTCGGTAATTGGTGCATTCTTGACTTCTCTGACGATTGCGCGTGAGTGGGAGCGTGGCTCGATGGAACAGTTGATCTCAACGCCGGTGAGCGCGATGGAGATCATGCTGGGCAAGCTGGCGCCCTACTTCGTCCTCGGGATGTTCGATGTGGTTGTCTGCGCCGCAATTGCGATTTACTGGTTCCACGTGCCGTTTCGCGGCTCGCATCTCACTCTCCTTTTCAGCTCGGCGCTGTTTCTTGTGGTTGTACTTTCTCTTGGGTTTTTCATATCAGTGCTGGCGAAGAGCCAGTTTGCTGCGAGTCAGGTGGCGCTGCTGGTGACATTCCTTCCGGCTTTCCTTCTGTCAGGTTTCCTGTTTTCGATTGACCAGATGCCGATGGCTCTGCAGTGGATTACGCGGGTTCTGCCGGCCCGTTATTACGTTTCTGTGCTGAAGCAGATATTCCTCAAGGGAACACCGACGAAGATGCTCTACGCAGACCTGGTACCGCTCGGTATCTTTGCGATCATCCTGGCGTTGCTGGCCACAAACTCATTCCACAAGCGGCTGGACTAAGGAAGGGAATCCATGTTTGGTCGTTTGAAGCAGATGTTGATCAAGGAATTCATCCAGGTTTTCCGCGATAAGCGGACGCGCTTTCTGCTGTTCGGCCCGCCGATCGTCCAGATGCTGATCTTTGGATACGCGGCCACCTACGATATCCATCACGTTGCGACGGTTGTGCTGGACCTGGATCACAGCCAGGAGAGCCGCGACCTGGTTTCGCGCTTTACTTCGAGCCCATACTTCGACGTCGAAAGGCAGCTGGCGGACTCGCACCAGATCCGCCGTCTGATCGATCAGGGACAGGCTACGGTTGGCCTGGAGATCGATGCAGGATTCGCCCAAAAGCTGCGAACGGGTCAGACGGCGCCTCTCCAGGTGATTGTGGATGCAACGAATTCGAACACTGCTCTCATCGCCTCGGGTTATATTTCGCAAATCGCGCTCGGCTTTGCCCAGGACAATGGAAGGGATCACATCAACCGGATTGCGCCGCAGTTGGCAGAGGCGATTCCGTCGGTCCAGCTGGAACAACGGCCGTGGTACAACCCGGAATTGAGTAGCCGGTGGTTCTTTATCCCGGGAATTGTGGGCAGCTTGACACTGGTGCTGGTCATTACGCTTACAGCCTTCGCAGTGGTCCGTGAGCGGGAGATTGGCACGCTCGAACAGATCATGGTGACTCCCATTCGCCCGGCCGAATTCATTCTGGGTAAGACGCTACCTTTTTTTCTGATCGGCCTCTTCGATGTTTCCCTGATCGCGGTTGTGGGGACGTTCTGGTTTCAAGTTCCATTCCGTGGCCACATTCTTGTGTTGCTCTTAGGCTCTGTTTTGTTTCTTCTCTGCATGCTGGGCACGGGTCTGCTGATTTCAACGGTCTCCTCAACGCAACAGCAAGCGATGGTCACTTCTTTTTTCTTCATCATGCCCGCCGTCAGCTTTTCCGGCTTCGGATTTCCCATCAGCACCATGCCCCAGTGGATGCAATACCTGAGCTATCTGATCCCGCTGCGCTACTTTCTGATTGTGCTTCGCGGGACTTATCTGAAGGGTGTGGGGATGGAGATTCTGTGGCCGCAGATGGCGGCGATGGCTGGCCTGGGCTTCAGCTTGCTTACGATCGCGATTCTTCGCTTCCACAAGGCGCTGGACTGAGGGAGGCCTGAGAGATCAGGGCCCGACTCTTTCCGCGAAGTAGCTGGCGAGTAACTGAACATTTCGGTGCAGGTTGTAGTGTTCGAGGATGCGTTTGCGGGCGCCGTTTGCCAGCCGCTGGCGGAGTGTTGCGTCGTCGATCAGTTTAGCAAGTGCTTCGACCAATGCATCCAAATCAGAAGGCGAGACGAGGAGGCCTTCAATCCCATCGCGAATCAGTTCGGGTATGCCAGTGATGTTTGTGGTGACACAGGGAAGCCCCATGGACATAGCTTCCATCAGCGCTACAGGGACGCCCTCTGCAAAGCTAGGAAGGCAGAAGATGTCAGCCGCCGCGTAGAGAGTGCGGATGCGATCCTGATCGACCGCACCCTCGAAGCACACGCAGGATGGTTGCGCAAGTTGCGCGGCGTGCGCCTGGAGAGACGATTCATCAGGTCCGCTGCCAGCGATTCGAAGGCGCACCGGACAACTTTGCTGGACGAGACGGTCGACCGCAGCGATCAGAATGTGCTGGCCCTTTGACGGGACCAGACGGCCGACGCAAAGGATTTCGACGACATCGTTTGAAGGCTTTTGGTCAGGTGGCGAGAAAAGCTGTGGATCGACACCGAGGCGGGACACAATGAACTTATCCCAATGACTGCGCGGCGACAGGATCATCAGTCGGCTCCGTGCAAAAGAGCTGATACAGACAACAAAGTCGGCGGCGGCGATTTTCCGGGCAAGATACTGGCCTTTGACGTCGTAGAACTCGTCGGGCCCGTGGACGGTGATTGAGAATCCGCGGCGACAGACGTTGCGTACATAAAGACCGACGGTTGCCGCCTGCTGCCCGAGGTGGCAATGAAGATGGGCTTGGCTCCTGCGTCGCATCCATTGGCCAACCATCAGCGCTTCAGTGAAATACATCAGATTGAGGAACTGTTTCCTGAGGTCGAGGCCGCCGAGGTGCAGGAACAGGGCAAGTCCCTGGCAGTAGCCGCGCGGGTTGGTCGGCAAGGTTTGCAGATGAGCTTTGGCTGCACCGAACAGGCCGTCGGTCTTGACGTAATAGGTTCCCCGGAATTCCTCTCGTTCTTCTTCCGTCAGGGATTCGGATGGGCGATCCGATGGATTGATGGACGCGGTGTCGATGCGAAAGCCTAGTTTGCGAAGCTCGCGGACTTCCCGGACGACGAAAGCCATTGAAAGGGCAGGGTACTGGCTGACCAGGTAGGCAAGAGAGCGGGTTGGGCCACTGGAGACGGGCGCCGGGACACGGTCACCACGGGGGCTTGAAGCTGGCATTCAGTCGGTTCCAGGAATTGTGAGGTCGCAAGGCTGAGTGCCATATTTAACCTTTCTCCTGTTCCGGATGCTGGGCGGCAGGCTTTGCGGGACAAGGGCTAAAATCAAAGGTTCCAGCGGCTCCCCGCCTATTGGTGTTAATTTACCTTTTGGCCGCTCCCTCATTGATTCGCCGAGCGGAACTGGCAGGATGGGTGGCGTAGGATCCGGACAGAAGAAGAAGTTCCGCGGGATACGGCGGACGGTTGTTGCTCGATGGAAGAGGTCGGGAGCTATTCTTTAGATGATGGAATTCCACATTTCGCGGATTGCACGTGAACGCTACCAGTTCGCGGAATCCCTTTTCTCCTATAACGGAAACGTTGTTTTTGCCAATATGGCGGCGTGCCGCGCCTTCGCGCACCGCATGAACCAGGTGCGCGATGTTGAAAAGCATCCGGAACGTGCTGTTCATGCGGGCGCACTTTACGCCATGGGTCTCATTGACGAGGCCAGCCACATCTTGATGGCGCGTTATCGTCAGCAATTCGATAACGAGGTGATGACCAGCGCTCTCGACTGGTTTTCTTCCCTCGTCGGAGCTGATGCGCTGGACTCGATGCTCCTGACATTCGTCGAGCACTTTCCTGGCTCGAGCGTGATCCGCGGCCTGGAGACACCGAGGCAATGGTTGAAGGGCAGCTCAGAAGGAACTCCGCATCGGGCTGCCGCGCTCGAAGAGTTGTTGCTGCTCTGGACCGCCAATCGCAATGAGGCCTTCAGGCCATTCGAGGAGCTGTTCGAAGAAAAGACCCTGGCCGAAAAGACGGTCTATCGCCAAGTGACTCGGCAGTTTCCAGATTATTTTGCCACCCGGCCGCTGATCCCGCTTGAGGGCGCCAAGGCAGTCAACCTGCTGGAGCTTTTGCGTGCGCCGGCCACGGGATCGCCTCGCTCGCTCAGTGAGCAACTGGCGCTGATTCGCAAGATATGGAAACCGCTGCTGGGCGAGAGCCTGGAGCATCTGCTGGCCATCGCCACGGAGATATTGCACGAAGAAGAGCTGGCCATCTGGATGCAGTTCAACCCACCGGCTGCTCAGGCGCTCGCGGCTGCGCAGGCTGCTGCTGAACGCCGAAGACAGAGCGGGCAACAGCAGTGGCCATCGCTTGTGAGCCACTCTGAAGTGCCGGTTTTCGGTGATCCGGCGTACGAATACGAGAAGTTCAGCCCTGATACCGCCTGGATGCCCAACACGGTCCTGATTGCCAAGAGCACTTATGTCTGGCTGGCGCAGCTAAGCAAGCAATATGGGCGAAGAATTGCCCGGCTGGATGAGATTCCCGACGAGGAGCTGGCAACCCTGGCGCGGCGAGGGCTTAATTCGCTTTGGCTTATCGGCGTATGGGAGCGGAGCCGCGCATCGAAGACGATTAAGCAGCTTTGTGGGAACCGCGATGCCGTGGCTTCTGCCTATTCGCTCTTCGATTACACAATTGCGGAAGACCTCGGTGGCGAGGCAGCCTATATCAATTTGCGCGACCGAGCATACAGGCAAGGCGTGCGGCTGGCCAGCGACATGGTGCCGAACCACATGGGGATCGACTCGCCATGGGTTGTGGAGCACCCGGAGTGGTTCATTTCCAGGCAGGACACGCCATATCCCGCCTACAAATTCGATGGACCCAACCTCTCTGCCGATGGGCGCGTCGAGATCAAGATCGAAGATCACTACTTTGAGCAGTCGGACGCCGCGGTGGTCTTCCGCCGCCGAGACACAGCGACCGGCGACACGCGCTACGTTTACCACGGCAATGACGGCACCAGCTTCCCGTGGAACGATACAGCGCAGCTTGACTACCTGAATCCGGCGGTGCGGGAACAAGTGATCCAGACGATCCTGCATGTGGCGCGGCTGTTTCCAGTCATTCGCTTCGATGCGGCCATGACTTTGGCAAAGCGGCATTTTCACCGGCTTTGGTTCCCGGGGCCAGGGGCAAGCGGCGCTATTCCTTCGCGTGCCGAATATGGGATGAGCCAGGCCGAATTTGATCGGCACATGCCGCATGAATTCTGGCGCGAGGTGGTGGATCGCGTGGCAGCCGAGGTTCCGGGCACATTATTGCTGGCCGAGGCCTTCTGGCTGATGGAGGGCTACTTCGTTCGCACTCTGGGCATGCACCGCGTCTACAACAGCGCGTTCATGAACATGATGCGCGACGAGGAAAACGCAAAGTATCGCTCGGTCATCAAGAACACGCTGGAATTCGATCCTGACATCATGAAGCGCTACGTCAACTTCATGAGCAATCCCGACGAACGAACAGCCATCGACCAGTTTGGCAAAGGAGACAAGTGTTTCGGCGTGGCGGCGCTGATGGCGACGCTGCCCGGTCTGCCGATGTTCGGACACGGACAGATCGAAGGGTTCACCGAGAAATATGGGATGGAATATCAGCGGCCCCGCTACGACGAAACAGCGGATCACTGGCTGGGGGAACGCCACGAGCGGGAAATTGCTCCGCTGTTGCAAAGGCGTTCACTCTTCGCCGAGAGCCGGCATTTTCTGCTCTACGACTTCTTCCAAGGCTCCGGTTTGGTTGACGAGAACGTTTTTGCGTATTCGAATCGCAACGGCGGTGAACGGGCCCTGGTGATTTACAACAACCGCTATGGTTCCGCGCACGGAACTCTAGATTACTCTGCGGCATACGCCGACAAGGGCGCCGGACAACTGCGCCAGCAGCGATTACGAGAGGGCCTGGGACTGAGCGGCGACTCGGCTGCCGGCAACATCGTCGCATTCCGCGACTCACTGACCGGATTGAATTATCTGCGACGGGCCTCCGAATTGAACGATCGGGGTTTCAAGCTCGATTTGCACGCCTATCAGTGCCATGTTTTTCTCGATTGGCGGGAGCTTTGCGCAACTGCGGAACAACCCTGGGACCGGCTTTGCGATCAACTCAACGGGGGTGGCGTTGCCAACCTGGACGACGCACTGGTGAACCTGGAATTGCGGCCTGTGCACAATGCGCTCCGGTTCGAACTTGATCCGTCAATCGTGCGGCTGCTTGCCGACCTTGCGGAGCATCCGCGGACCGTGGGTGGCGGGAAGGACAAGAAGATCGAGCAGGAGCGCGTGGAGTTCTTTGAGCAGGCATGGTCACGCTGCGAGACTTTCCTGATTTCGGCGCAAAAGGCCTATGCCTCGCGCACCGCTCAAGAACTTCACAGAACAAGCGCAGGTCAGCCGGAGAAAGGCGAGAAGCCGGCTTCGTTAGCCCCGGTTTTCCGCGAGCGTCTCCGTGCGGCCATGCGCATTCCCGCGATCGAAGCGTTGTTCCCGGCTCCGTGGACAGTTGCCGCCCGACGTGTGCTTCCCAGCCCAAGTCCGCAGTTCACGGCGACGGCGATGTGGGGGCCGTTGCTTGGCTGGTGCGCCCTAGAGTTGCTGGCCGAATCGATTGATGCTGAAAACGCAGAAAAAGTGGCGCTTGACCTCTTCGACCGGCTGCGGCTGCGCGAACCGTTCGCGCAGGCATTCACCGCACTCGGTTTCGAGGGTGAGGAAGGCTGGCGAGTGGCCGCCCGCATCAAAGTGGTGCTGCTGACTGGCGCAGGTGTCGGCCGAAAGCAGGAATCCGCGGCGGCCCCACGCAATGCGCCTGCGGTTGCTGATGCGCCTGTCGATGTGTATGAATCGACCGCTGCGGAAGCTGAGCTGGCGATACCGGCTTCGGAGCCCGAACCAATTTCAAGTGAAAAGGCAGCGGTTGCGCACGAGATGGTAGTGTTGTCGCCTGATCTCTGGCTGGATCCGGATGTGCGTTGGTTGACAGGCGTTCACGAGGCGGAGGGCAAGGCATACCTGGTTCGCGAATCATATGAAGAGCTGCTCTGGTGGATGCTGATGCCAGCCTTGCTCCGGCTCGCTGGAGTGCCTGCTCCGAGCCGGGCCGCAGTCGAGCAGATGAGTCAAGCGGTCGAAGAGGCTCTGGCCATCGCGGAGGCTGCTGGTTATCGAATCGACGCACTGCTTGGGACCCGTGAAGAAGCGATGGTTGAAGTGCCTGCGGAAGCCGAGATTGAGGTGCAGCCGGCGGTGCCGGGCACGCCTGAGATCGATTCGGTTGAAGCTCAGGAGGAAGGCTTGGAGACGCCGGATCTGGCACCGGCAAAGCCAGCAGATTCGGGTTCTTAGTGCGCGCGGGTGGGAGCCGAGTTTGTCCCAGGCGCGCAGGACCCGTAGAATCACTAGAGGGCCGACGGCGAAGTTCCCCGGAGTGGCACCAGGTACCGATGAGCGAACAGGAAACAGGGACAGAAATGCAGGCGCCGGCGGCATCCCCGGCGTGGATCAGGATCGAACGGGCTCGGCATCCCCAGCGGCCTTACCCCATGGACTTTATCGAGCGGGTCTTCACGGATTTCAGCGAGATTCACGGGGATCGCGCCTTTGGCGACGATGAGGCTGTGGCCTGCGGGATGGCGCGGCTGGGCGATCAGGAAGTCATGCTCATCGGCAACCGCAAGGGCGGAAGCACGAAGGATCGCGTGCGGCGCAATTTTGGCATGCCTCATCCCGAAGGCTACCGCAAGGCTCTGCGTTGTATGAGGATTGCTGAGAAATTCGAGCGGCCAGTGATCAGCTTGATCGACTTGCCGGGTGCATATCCGGGTCTGGGCGCTGAAGAGCGAGGGCAGGCTGAAGCGATCGCCAGGAATATTCTCGAGATGTCACGTCTGAAGGTACCCACCATTTCAGTGATCACAGGGGAAGGCGGGTCAGGCGGCGCGCTGGCATTGGCCGTCAGCGACCGAGTCATGATTCTTGAGAACGCACTTTACTTTGTCATCACGCCGGAGTCCTGCGCGGCAATTATGTGGCGAGATGCGGCTCACAAGCAGCTGGCGGCAGAGGCCATGAAGATCTCAGCGCCGGAGGTTGCCGCACTGGGCTGCGTGGACGAGATTCTTCCTGAGCCGCCAGAGGGAGCGCATGCCGACCACGAGGCGGGCGCCGGATTGCTTGGAACCTCGCTGAAAAAGCACCTGGCCGAACTCAAAGCGATCCCTATCGAGGTTCTGGTGGCCGCGCGACAACAGAAGTTCCGCAACATCGCGCAGTTCTATTCGGAAAGATAATGGTGCATAGGCTGGCCAAGCGGCTTGAATTGAGACGGGCTGAATTGAAGCGAAATGACAAGTTGGGCAATTCGATGAGACACTCCGGCGGGACACCCATCGCAGGCGTCAGCAGTTTCTGGACGCGGAGAAGCGCATGAGTCCAACGCAGACTGGGGGTGGCCGGTTTCGCGCGTACTTGGAATTCATTGTTGCGATTCTTTACTTCTTCATGGCGCGGTCGCTGGCCCGGCACGGGGCGCAAGGGCTGGCGAACGGACAATGGGAGCCGCTCGTAGAGCAGACCATGCTTGTCTTCCTCCTGCTTGCTGGATATGCAGGGTTCGGATTCTGGCTTGACCGGCAGAATCACCCAGTCAGCGAGCAAGGATTGCCGGGACGTGAAGGCTGGCAAAACGAAGTCGGATTAGGGCTGGCGGTCGGTTGGTCACTGGCGTTGCTGTGCGTGATTCCGATGGTCGTGGTGGGTGGCATCGCCATCGTGCTCAATCTGCAGCTTTCTGCGTGGGGCTGGCTCATAGCCGACACCGCATTCTTTGCCCTTGCCGCTCTGGCGGAAGAGGTCGCATTTCGCGGCTATGGATTCCAGCGTTTCGAATATGCGGTGGGCACCCTCGGAGCGGCGCTGGGGTATGCGGCGTTCTACGCCATCGTGCAGGCACAGTTGCCGGGATCGAGCCATAGCAGCATCGCGGTATCGGTTTTGTTCAGCCTGGTGCTTTCAACTGCATATGTTCGAACCAGGGCACTTTGGCTCAGCTGGGGTCTTAATTTCGGCTGGAAGGCGAGCCGAGCTCTCGTGTTCGGACTTGCCGTGAGCGGCGTAAACAGCCATTCGCCCGTGGTGCAGGGAGATCCGATGGGGCCGTTCTGGGTGACTGGCGGCGGCTTTGGGCTGGACGGAAGTTGGGTTGCGTTTGTCATCCTTGTTGTCGGGCTATTTGTCATTTTCAGGGTCACGCACGAGTTGGATTACCGGTATAACGCGCCTGTAATCGTTCCCGCGGGCATTCCGGTGGATCTGGACGCAGCTGCCCGGCGTCAGCATGAGGCCGCAATGGGGCCAACTGAGCCAACGGGCGAAGCTCTGGTGCAGATTCTGCCAGTTACTGCTCCTCCGCCGACAAAGCCACCAGAATAGGTTCAGGCAATCCCGCCGACGAGTTCTCAATTGCGTTATATTGCTTAAGTTACAGTTGGGGCGCGAGTTTCTTACGACTTCGTTCCACCCGCAAAGCGGATGTTCCTGCTCGGGAGGCAATGTTGCGGGGAGTTTCCTCGATACTCGCGGCTTCGCTTACGGCGCTTGTGGTGATTTTGACTGCGAAAGCGATTGCTGAGGCAAACTCTGCGCCGCGCGAAATCCGGACTGAGTCTACGCAGGATCTTCTCGCAAAGTTGAATCCGCAGCAGAAGCAGCAGTTTGAGGAAGCAGCCAGGGCGTTCACCGAACCTCGTTTTACGGATTCACTCGTCATCCACTAGCTTCTGCTCAAGGATTTCCCCGGCGATCCTATCCTCTCGAAGTTTCTCGGCGAGGATGCAATCCAGGGCGGAGATGCAGGTCTTGCTCTGAGCCTGCTGAAACCTATTGCCCAAGATGATCCCGACGACTGGCAAGCGGCTGCGCTGCTTACCCACGCATGCGCCCAATCCGGGGATATACCCTGCCGGGACATGGGGATCGCGCATATGCTCGATCTTCATAAGAAGGGCGCGACGCCGCAGCGAATGAACGATTACGTCGTCGAGACCGTGAAGGTGGGCGACAATACTTTGTCAATCAAAACGTCCCTTGAGCCCTGGGGCATCTACAAGATATATGCCTTTGGAAAAGTGACCGACAGCGCCGGTAAGCTGTTTTTGAGCATCTCAACTGAAAGCAGCGACTTCGATCAGCCGGGGTTTGCCAAGGACCACGCCGATGAAGCAGCAAAGGGAATGCGCCTGTTTTCAATGGATGCCTACCGAGAGGCCGGATTAAACAAAAAAGGTCAAAGAACTCAAACGCACTACACCTTCAAATTCTTTGACGGTCAGCCTTCTTACCAAACGGTCCGGGATGAGTTCATCAACGTGGCGAATGGAAAGAGCGCGCCCATCAGTAGCCGCACAGGGCTGGTTGTTCCGTAGCGAATGGTGCTCGAGACAGACGTGATGGTAGAAGCTGTGCGTGAATTTGCCTTTTTTGCACCAATCGGACTATCTTTCTCTTGAATGCTGTTCGCATGCATGGGAGGTCCCCATGACCCTTTTCGTTCCGCCCCATGAAACACGGCCGAGGCAATGTTCGGCTGAAATCGCCAACTGGTTGAACGCAACCCGATTCATGGTGAGCTGCTGCGCACTTGCGGCTCTGCTGCTTGTTTCTCAGGCGCCGGCCCAGATCACCGTGAATTCTAAGACCGGAACTGTGACCAACACATCCACTGGGAATACAGTCAACACAGTGGACCGGCGCTATCAGCAGATCAAGCCGACCCAGATCCCACTTTCAAAGTCTGAACTCGACGCCAAGACGCGGCTGGAGTTGATCCGCGTGCTGCAATCGGAGCAGGGGTTTGCCATGCGTCCGTTTCCCGGGGGGCACAAGGGCCTGACGCTGGTGGCCAATGGCAATCTTGACCCGGCAGGGGAAGAATACCTGGACATGGTGACCGAAAACGGGCTTGCGGCGAAGCCTGGCGACCGCCTGGTGCTGAGCGACATTAAAATCGAAAAGTCCAGAATCGTCATTGATCTGAACGGCGGCCCGGACCCGAAACACCGCTTCCTGCGACACGTCCAGCTCGGCACGGGGCCGGATGTCATGGGCCCTGTGGTGCAGGATGACGGCCAGAAGCCAGTGGGCTCGCGGCTATCACTTACCTTCAAGGACCATGTTCCAGAGTTGACTGGCGCTGAAGTGAAGGCGCTGCTTTCGCCTCTGATTTCATTCGACATGAAGACGCCGGTCCAGGCTTATACAGACACGCTTCCAACCAAGCTGAAGGATGCGATTCTTAATCACCAGGTCCTGGTGGGGATGAGCACGGACATGGTGATGTTTGCCAAAGGGCAGCCGGATGGAAAGTCGCGCGAGATGGAGGGGCAGATGCCGTTTGTGGAGTGGATGTACGGCAAGCCGCCCAAGGATGTGGAGTTTGTGCGCATCAACGGGAATCGCGTGATTCGCGTGGAAATTGCAAAGATTGGCGCAGAGCCGGTGATCTTTATCAAGGACGAAGTGGCTGGGCTGATGAGGACCGATGGAACGCCGCTCGATCCTCCTACCGATTCGGGGACGCGCATGGCCAAAGTGGGCGACGTACAACGCGATCCCGATACCCAGGCTGGCACGGCTCCGCCCAGCCTGCGCAAACCCGGCGAGACAGGGCCTGTAGGTACGCCAACGAACACATCGGATCCGAGCGGCCGCACAGGAGTGATGAAGCCGGTTCAGTTCCCCAAACAGACACCGGCATCGCAGCCTGGCGCCAATCCGGATGAGCAATCAGATTCGCCGCAACCCGCTGCTCCAGCTGCGCAACCGGCCCAGGCGCCTGCGACCGTTCAACCGCCGCCTGTGGATGCGTCACAGCAAGGGCAGGCAAAACTGCTGGGTTCTGAGCTGCCGGGAGCCATCTAAGCTGATTGGAGCGACCCAGGCAGCGTTGATGTAAACTGAAACCAGCGAGTCCCGCTCCTTCAGGGCAATTCCGTTGCAATGAGAGGCAGCAAATGACCGCGCCGTTGAAGCCGCGCGCAATTTTTACCTGCGCGTGTGTGCAGAGACAACCCCAGAAGGAGAAATACCCTACCAATGGCAAAGATTGCGAAAACAGGTGATCGTAAGAAGGAAATGGACACGACGAAGTCGACTGACTGTCCAAAATGCAAGAAGCCGACGCGCATCGTCAAGCGAGTGAAGGACCGTGAGCGCGGCGTTCCCGGCGGAGTGTACATCTCGTGCTCTGTCTGCGAGTTCTACGAGAAGCTTTAAGCGACAGGTCAGTTTTGAGAGTTGAAGGAAGCCCGGCAAATCGCCGGGCTTTTTCAGGTTCATCGCACTGGAACAACTCTTCAAGTGTTCACAAGCGCCTCTGCCATCTCCATGAGGATCGCTTCGGCAGCTTGTCGAGGATCGGGAGCCTGGGTAATGGGACGGCCTACAACCAGGTAGCTGGCGCCCTGGCGTAGGGCCTCAGCGGGTGTGGAAATGCGCTTCTGATCGCCTATCTCCGAGCCTGCGGGGCGAATTCCGGGCGTGACCAGGACGCCTTCAGGGCCGGTGAGTGCGCGCAGCGTAGCCACTTCCTGGGGGGAGCAAACGAAGCCCCGAATTCCAGCGCCAAGAGTCATGCGGGCAAGTAACTCAACCTGTTCGGACGGGGACCGCTCAAGGCCAACCGCGCCGACCTGGGCTGAGTCCATACTGGTGAGCACGCTGACGGCGAGCAACTCGGGCGGATCCGGCAGACCTTCGAGTGCGGCCTTCGCGGCGGCCAGCATGGAAGGACCCCCACCGGCGTGGACATTCAGCATATGGACACCCAAGCCTGCGGCCGAGCGCACAGCCCCGGCGACGGTGTTGGGGATGTCGTGAAACTTGAGATCCAGGAAGACGGAATGTCCGCGTTTGAGAATCGGTCTCAGGACGGAGGGACCAGCTGCGACAAAAAGCTCCAGGCCAACTTTGAACCATGTGCATTGGCCATCAAGCTGGGCAACGAGGGCAGTGGCAGAAGCTGCGTCCGGGAAGTCAAGAGCCACAATGAGACGGTTACGAGCCTCTTCCAGCGGATCTGCCTGGAGCGGCGCTTGCTGCCTGGCCGCAGCGAAGGTTGGATTCAGCCTTTCTGGGATTGGCATACTTGCATCCTAAAGCATGTAGGTTTCCAGGTGAAGTGGAGAAGAGCTCATGCCTGAACTGCCGACGGACCGTTTTCGACTGAGCGAACCCTGGCCTGATCGTGCGCGGGCAAGAAACGTGCGAGGTAATCGATGGGATCCTCAGCAGCCGCCATCTGGCGCAGGTGGTACTTCCAGACATCGGGCTTGATGGTCCGCCGCGTAAAGGGCTTGCGGGTTACCTGGACTACGTTGCCCTGGGCGTTGATGCGGGGATAGGTGATGGAGGGAACCATGAAGCTGATGTGTGCGCCCGTCCGCCAGAAGCAGCGGGCAAAGTCGTGCGAGAACAGAAGCGTGTAATGACGGCCTTCTCGCGCCAGAAGTGTGAGCGCCGGCTCGGCCCCCGGCCAGACTGGTTGTACATGTGTCGTGAACCACTGGCGGAACTCGAATCCGTTAAACTGAGCCTGGTTGAGCAGCAATTGCAATATTTCTTTCCGATTCATTTCATCGATCCTTCAAGTAGTCGAAGTATTGGGTTATGCAGAGCGGGCTGCATGTTGATGACAAGGGCCCGGGAAGCGAAGCATCTTGCAGCGTCTTCTGAGTTTGTTTAACGTGAAGCAGGCAGGAGTTTCCTTTTTCAGCGGTTTATGACATCGGGTCGGGTTGCAGGGTCGCGATTCCACGGTTCGACGAAGAGACGCTTAGATTCGGGCAAGTGCGGATCAAGCGCCATGTAAGAAGGAGATTTCAGGTTGAGGATGGGATCAGTTTCGGCTCGTGCACTGATTTGCGGAGTTTTATTGCTCGCCAAGACGGGCTGGTGTTGGGCATCCGATGTGCATAGCAATCCCTTGAACCGCGATCCATTGGTCCGCGAAGGGTACGAGCACTTCTACAATCTGGACTATCCGGGCGCCATAGAGCGCTTTGAGCGCTTTCATGCCGCGCATCCGGGCGATCCGCAGGCAACGGTCATATTGCTTGAAGCGGTACTGTTTCAGGAGTTGTACCGGCAAGATCTGCTGGACACCACCTTTTACGCGAACGACGGCTTTCTGACAGGCCGCCACGCCACTGAGGAGAACCCGAAGACCCGTGATCGGATTCTGGCTTTGGCCGACGAGACGGTGAGCGAGGCCACGTGGCGGTTGGACCAGAATCCTAACGACGTGGACGCGCTGTTTGCCCGTGGCTGGGCACGGGCACTGAAATGCGCTTACCTGTCGATGGTACAGCGGGGCTATGGCGGCGGATTCCGGCTGGCGATGAAGGCCAAGGACGATTGTGCTCGCGCTCTGCAACTGGACCCCGATTATGTTGACGCCAAGCTTGTGGTTGGCGTGTACGAATACGTTGTGGGAGCGTTGCCGTTGCCGTTCAAGCTGCTGATCGGCTTTGTGGGCATTACCGGGTCAAAGTCGCATGGGCTGGAGATGCTGACCGACGACGGTAAACGGGGGCCGATAACGAACATCGAGGCGCGGACGGCAATTGCCTTATTTCTGCGGCGGGAGTCTCGCTACAAAGAGGCGATCCAGGTGGTGCGCGGGCTGAAGAACGAATATCCGCACGATTACCTTTTTTGCCTTGAGGAGGCTAATTTACGCAAGGATGCTGGCGAAGGCATGGGTGCCGTGGATGCGTACCGCGAAATTATTGCCGCAAACGAGAAGCCTGGATACTTTTTTCAAGCGCGCATGGAACTGGCCTATTTTGGGCTCGGCGATGCGCTGCGGGGACAGCGGCATTATAGCGAGGCGGCTCTGGCTTATGAGCAAGCCGCGGGGGCGCCAAACGTCGGGCCGGAACTAAAGATCCGCTCTTTTCTCGATGCGGGGGAATGCCACGACCTGAACGGTGAGCGTCAGCTTGCCATCAAGGACTACCAGGCTGCCATCGCGAGCGGACCGGAAACATCCCGCGCCGACACCGCAAGAAAGCATTTGCGCAACGCCTATGCGGGCAATTGAGGCGTGAAAGATGGAACTGAATGGTGGTTGTCTCCGTATGCTCACATCAGTTAGGTTTTCCTGAGGAGGATTGGCCATGCCTGTATATTGCACCCAATGCGGCACCGGGCTGCCTGGAAGCGCGCGGTTCTGCTCGAATTGCGGCGCGGTCATTTCTGCGGGTCAGCCAATCCCGGGCAGGGCTCCGGGGAGTCCACTTGTCCGCCCGCACGCCGGCCGCCAAATTGCCGGGGTCTGCCTCGCACTCGCGCAGGCCAACGGCTGGGATGTGGCGGTGATCAGAATTCTGGCTGTGCTCGGATTCTTCTTCTCCGGTGGATTTGTGGGCGTCGCCTATGTCGCAGGGTGGATTGGGATTCCTGAGGAGCTGATCGACATGCCGGGAGCGTATCCTCCTGGTATATGAGTTCCTCGTATGTGTCGGACGGGACAAGGCTGAACTTCAGGGATAGCGGTTCAGGAATCCCGGTGGTCTTTCTGCATCCCACACCACTCGATCAGGAATATTGGCGTCCCATGACTGAGGACCTGGCCGGGGTACGCGCCATTGTCCCGGACTTGCGCGGGCATGGGAAGTCGGAGCTCGGCCAGGACCTTCCCATTGGTGGCTTTGCCGCCGTTCCCGATGCTCCGGTGCTGACCATGGCGCAACTTGCCAGCGATATTCTTGCACTTCTCGATCATCTCAAGGTTTCAAAGACTGTGTTTGCGGGCTGCTCGATAGGCGGCTACGTGCTGCTGGAGTTGTGGCGGAAGGCCCCGGAGCGAATGCTGGCGCTGGCGTTTGTCTGCTCCAAGGCGCAGCCGGATGCCGCCGCCAACCTCGAAAAGCGCGCCGCCAATATTGCTCAGGCGCGTGCGGATGGGACAGGAGCGTTGTTCGACGGCATGGTTCAAGCCTCGACAGGAACAACTGCCCGCCAACGGCGACCTGAGATCGTGGCCGAGTTGAGGGCAAGGATGACTCTGACGGCAGAGGGAGCAGTTGCCGTACAGGCAGGGTTGGCAACGCGGCCTGATTCGCTGCCGACAGTCGCAACGATCGGTGTGCCAGTGCTGGCAATCGCGGGCGGCGAGGATTCAGCAGTGACGCCGGCCGAGATGGAGGCCTTCAACGAAGCGCCGGGCGGATGTGAGTTCCACCTCTTGCCCGACGCTGGGCATTTTGCAGCTTATGAACAGCCGCGCAAAGTGGCTGCACTGATGGCCGAATGGCTGCGGCAACTCGACGTCTGAGAAACGCCGCATGGGCGATTGCGTTCGGCATCCAATGATTTACATTCCTTGAGGAGTAAATCAAAGGGGGGAAATTCGCAATGAAGAATCTCAGTCGGCGTAAATTTATGGGCGTAGCTCCAGTGGCCGCGGCGGCGGGTCTTACACTGGCCAACACTTCGGTGCTCTCAGCATTTGGGGCAGACCACGAGGCACCGCCTGTGCTCCCGGCTGGAATCCAGCTGTTCACGGCACAGACTGTTCAAGATGACATCAGGGCGCTGGAGGCAAAGCCAGGCAGCACCAACCTGGTGGACGGCAAGACCTTGCCGTTTGTGGTTCTGTTGCAAGTCGAAAAAGCAACGAGTGCCAAGGAGTTCGAATGGCACGAGGGGCGCGACCACGTTTTTCACGTACTCGAAGGTTCGACTGTTTATGAGCTTGGCGGGACACCAACAGGCGGGCACAGCAAAGGGCTGGGGGAATGGCTTGCGCCTTCGTCTGAGGGAGCGACCACGCTCACACTGAAGAAGGGCGACATGCTGGTGATTCCGAGAGGAACGCCGCATCGGCGGAGCACGGCGGAGAGCGTGACGCTGCTATTGGTTTCGCCGATGGGAACTGTTAAATCATGAGCCAGGTTCGCTGGTTGATGGTGTTATTGCTGTTTGGATTGCCGGCTCAAGCTCGTACTCAGGCGGCAACCGTCCCAGGTGCAGAGTGGAGGCAGTTCAAGTCGCCAAACGAGGCAGGGTGGTCGCCGGAAAAGCTTGGGAAAATCCAGGAGTATATCGAAGAGATTGGTTCCACGTCGGCGATGGTCGTCCAGCATGGAGTTGTGGTTGCCGCGTGGGGCGACGTGGAGCACAAGTCGAACCTGCACTCGTGCCGAAAGAGCCTGTTGAATTCGTTGATTGGCATCGCGATAGCCGAGGGGAAGATCAACCCAGACGAAACGCTTGATAACCTCGGCATTGATGACAACAAGCCGTCGCTGACGAAAGAGGAGAAGCAGGCCACAGTTCGAGATCTGCTGGAAGCACGCTCCGGCGTCTACCATCCAACCGTTTACGAGACCAAGGGCATGGAGGAGGAGAAGCCGGCGCGCGGTTCCCACGCTCCAGGCACTTTCTGGTACTACAACAACTGGAACTTCAACACCTTGGGCTTCCTCTACGAGAAGGCGACGGGAGAAAGAATATTCAACGCATTTTACCGCAGAATTGCGCAGCCAATTGGAATGCAGGAATTCAAACCAAGCGACGGCGAATACATCAGCAGCAGGGATTCGCGGTTTCCTGCGTATGTATTTGATATGAGCGCCAGGGATTTTGCGCGGTTTGGTCTGCTCTTCCTTCATGGGGGCAGTTGGAACGGGGTGCAGGTGGTTCCGGCGGACTGGGTGAGGGCGAGTACGCGCCCCTATTCCGATACAGAGTCTGGAGGCTATGGATATCTGTGGTGGACCGGCGACTCGGCCAGCGGCCAGGAGCAACATATTGCCTTTCCGAAGGGCAGCTTCTGGGCCGAAGGCCATTTAGGGCAGTATGCGGTGGTTGTGCCGGCACTGGATCTGATCGTTATCAATCGAGTGGATGAGCGAATGACGAAGCGAATCGTTCACAAAAGAGAAATGGCACAACTGGCCCGCATGGTTGTGGACGCAGCTCCCAGGAATTAGGTCGGATTCAATCCAGGACCGGCAATTCGCAGGTGGCCTGGTAGCGAGAGGCTGTGGCCATCAGTTCATTGATTGCCTTGATTGATTGAATACCGCCTCGGGCTCCTGCGGCCATGCAATTCATTGCGGCGGCTGCGCAGGAGAAATCGAGCTGCTGGTCAAGAGGCCAGCCCTGCAGCAGTGCATAGATGAATCCTGCGTGGAAGATGTCTCCGGCTCCGGTTGTATCGACCACGGGGACGCGATAGGCAGAGCTATGGTGGAACCGGTTCCCGTCCCAGGCGAGCACGCCGTCAGTGCCGAGCGTTGCGGCGGTGAGCTTCGAACCATAGCGGATCTGCATGTTCTGCAGCGCTCTTTCGAGGTTTTCCTCTTCCATGAGGCGGCGAGGGAAATCCCGGCTTACGATGAGATAGTCAATGTTCTCGACGAGATCGTGAATCCCGGGATAGACTTCGTCCAGATCGCCGATCACCGGGACGCCGGCAGCGCGTGCCCATGTGGCTGCCAGTAATGCAGCGGCGGTATCGTGACCATCCACATGTAAAGCTCGCGCGTTGACGACCCACTCGCGGTCGATGTCTTCCGGCTGGAGGACGAGGCGCTCATCGCGGCGGCAAAGGACAGTTCGCTCGCCACCACCGTCGACAATAATGAGGGACTGCGGGCTCATGCTGCCGGAGACGGTAATGAGCTGGGCCTCAACGCCGACGCGGTCGAAGGCCTCGCGATGGAGCCGTGCGGCGTCATCGTCTCCGAGCTTGCCAACATAGCGGGTGCGGAGTCCCCAGGTTTGACAGGCAATGACGGTGGTTGCCACCTGGCCCCCGGGTAAGATGGTTGCGCCGCCGTATTCAACTTTCGAGCCACGGACCGGATAATCCGGGAGAAGGATGAGCGTGTCAGTGGCATTGAGCCCCACGCCTACAAGGTCAACTTTAGACGACACGGTCATTCGGTTATTGTAATCGGCTCGATGAAAGGAGACAGACCGCCCCGCTCTGACTGCCTTACCCGCCAAGACTCCCGCCTCACGGTATTGCGACCGAAAAGTCCGTGACGTCCCACGTGTCAAGGCTGGTGTTCGCGTTGGAGACAGAGAAGCCCACAGCGCCTCCTCCGGGCGGTGGAGTGCCCGTAAATGTCCCCACCTGCTGACTTTTGATTACGTTTCCCCTTGTTTCGACCTGCAGCGTGTTGGGCGCCCCCATGGTCTTCACGATGGCGGCGCTGGCTGTCGCGGCAAGCGGCACAGTCCGCCATGTTCCCGGAACCATCTGGTAAACAGCGAATTGGCGGGTACCTGGAAGGATCTCGAAAGTATAGAAGGCAGTGTAATCCACCGCCCAAAGAAGGATTCCCGCGGGCTGGGTTTCCGCCTTATCGGTCTTCGCTGTGGCAAATGTTGCGCACACATTTGCATCGCCATACTTTTTGCCAACGTATTCCTCATTCCGGCTTCCGGATTGCAGAAAGGTGACCTCGGCCTTGCCGCCCTGTATCGTGATCTTGCTTTCATTGACAGTCAGGTCCAAAGCAGGATTGGGCGTCGTAAACGAATCCTGCAACACGACGGTTCCAGGGCAGGGAGCTGCCGCGGCGGGCAACGCGAAAGGCAGGCTGAGCAGGGCCGCTGCTGCGAGCATCGTGCGCACAGGGAGCTTTTCCCTTTCTGCGCAATCGGCACGGGCCAGTCATTGCGCGTTGGACGTGGAGCGGCTGATTCATTCACGGCAGCAACCATTCACGGCAGCAACCAGGGGTGCAGCCGCGACGACGAGGCGCTGTTTCGGGGAACCTCATTCCTCAAGTCAGCAGGAAGGCCTGGGGGAGGCCGGCATCAAGCAACTTCACGATACCCGGAAAATGTCCGTCTTTCAATGAATTTGTGGTTGAGCCTCGACCGAGCAAGCGTGGGAAGCCGCGCCACCGTTGCCGGGTGCCACATCCTCGCAACTTCCATCTTCCGCGAGGATTCAGAATCAAGACTCAAACTTGAAATATGGATGAATGAGAATTCTCAAAACTGGCTGCGGAAGACGGCTTTGATGTGATCGAGACGCTCAGACAGGGCCAACGCCTGGTCATCAAGACCCAGTTCACGAGCAAGACCAATCGCCTCGCCGAAGAAGTCTTTGGCGTCGCTGTAATGCCCGGCAGGATTTATGTGGGTTCGAGGCTCGTACATTTGGTCGTAGGCTTCTTCACCCAGCCTCATGCATTCACTCAGACGAGCAAGCCGGTCGCTGCGTTCCTGATCGGTCAAGAAATCTCCTTTGCGGGGCTTGCGCTGTTCTCAGAGTAAGCGGTGCGGACCGGTCCTATTCTAATTCTCCAGTTGGATTTGACGCCCAATTCGCGCTGTCGAATGGTGTAGCCTCAAGACAACGCCAACCCTTGGGAAACTCATCTTGAATCTATCTTCGGCTTCATCGTCACGCCCCTTTCACCACTCTCATCGGAATGGCTCGCTGCATTGCGGGAAGGTCTCGATTGAGACCCTGGCCAAGCGGTTTGGCACACCGCTCTACGTGTACTCTGCCGACCAGATTGTGGAGCGGCTCGGCTTATTTCAGCAGGCGCTCAAAGAGAGGGAGCACCTGGTCTGTTACGCGGTCAAGGCCAATTCTGCGCTGGCGATTCTCAAGTTGTTGGCGGCTCGGGGTGCGGGATTCGACATCGTGTCCGGCGGTGAACTGGAGCGGGTGCGGTCCGCCGCTCCCCAAGCTTTGAACCGGGTGGTCTTCTCTGGTGTGGGCAAGACGACGTCGGAGATTGACCTGGCGCTGAACGCGGGAATCCTCCAGTTCAACGTGGAGAGCGAGGCGGAGCTGGGGATTCTGGCGAATCGTGCGGCTAGACTCAAGAAAAAGGCGCGGTTTGCGCTGCGCGTGAACCCTGACGTGTTTGCCGAGACTCATCCTTACATTTCGACGGGCTTGAGGGAGCACAAGTTCGGCATCGATATCCGGCAGGCGGTACGAATCTACAAGTCAGTGGCCGGCCGCAAGTGGCTTGAGGCCTATGGAGTCAGCGTTCATATCGGCTCGCAGATTCGCTCGGCGGAGCCATTTGGCGCGGCGATGCAGCGGGTGAGCAAGCTGGTGGGTGAGCTGCGGCGCGAGGGCATTGTGCTGAAGGCGATCGATGCAGGCGGAGGGCTGGGGATCGATTACCACGGCGGCGTATTCGATGCGGCGGCCAAGGTGACGGAATACGCAGGGGCTGTTGAACGGGCTCTGAATGGATTCGAAGGACTGCTTCTTCTGGAGCCGGGGCGATTCCTGGTAGGGCAGGCAGGTGCGCTGGTGGCCCGCGTACTGCAGGTGAAGAGCAACGGGAAGAAGACATTTGTGATTACTGACGCGGCCATGAACGACTTGATTCGGCCTGCGCTTTATCAGGCTCATCATGAGATTGTCCCGGTGAGGCCTCGTGCGGGAAGAGTGCGTGCGGTGGATGTGGTGGGGCCGGTGTGTGAGACGGGAGACTTCTTTGCACGAGATCGGAAGCTAAAGCCGATAGAGCCAGGCGACCTGGTGGCGTTGTTGGATGCAGGGGCCTACGGGATGGCGCAAAGCTCGAATTACAACACGCGCATGCGTCCGGCGGAGGTGCTGGTCGAGGGCGCAAAGGCCAGGCTCATTCGCCGCCGCGAGACGATGGCGGATCTGCTTCGGCCGGAGACGATCTGAACCCGGTTCAATTGCCGGTAAGTCATAGAAAACTGAAACTCGTCCTCCCGGCAGCCCGTCCTGATATGGTGCTGCGCGGAGGATTTTTTGATGCAAATAGGAATGAAAGTGACGTGTGCGCTGGCGGTCGCCGGACTGGTTCTGGGACTGGCAACGGCGCTTCACGCGGACTCGCTCACGGTAAAGACCGAACAAGGCAAAGTACAAGGCAAAACAATTAATGACGGCAAGGTAAAGGCGTTTCTTGGATTGCCCTACGCAGCGGCGCCTGTCGGCGATATGCGCTGGAAGGCTCCTGAGCCGCCGGCCAAATGGAAAGACGTACGCGATGCAACCAAATTCGGCGCACACTGCGCACAGGGTCCGGTTTTCGCTGACATGATCTTTCAGGATGCCGGGCAGAGCGAAGACTGTCTGTTTCTAAACGTCTATACGCCAGCAAGTTCCAGCGAAAAGAGCAAGCTCCCCGTGATGTTCTGGATTCACGGAGGAGGCTACTCGGGCGGGGCCAGCTCTGAGCCGCGGCACAACGGCGACTTCCTGCCTTTGAAGGGCGTGGTCCTGGTGACCATCAACTACCGGCTGGGTGTGTTTGGCTTTCTCGCTACGTCGGACTTGGCCAAGGAAGCCAATGGCACGGCAGGGAACTACGGCCTGCTCGACATGGTTTCGGCACTGCAGTGGGTCAAGGCCAACATCAAGAAGTTCGGCGGCGATCCTGAAAACGTAACGATCTTTGGCGAGAGTGCGGGGTCGTTCGCCGTGAGCACACTGATTGCGTCTCCGATGGCGCGTGGGCTTTTCGCGAAGGGTATCGGCGAGAGCGGTGCGGCATTCAGCGATGTGCTTCCGACCGACACCCTCGATGTGCGCGAGAAAAAGGATGACGACTGGGTTGCTTCGATTGGGGTGAAGTCGCTGCCGGAACTGCGCGCAATGTCGACGGACAAGATGCTGGCGGCGGTCAAGGGCAAGCAGGGCGGTTTCCCGCCGACGATCGATGGCAAGGTACTGGTGGAGCAGGTGGCCGACACGTACGCAGCGGGCAAGCAGGCTCATGTGCCGCTGATAGCAGGCTGGAACCGCGACGAGGGCAGCTTCATCGCGATGCGCGGAATGACTTCGGAGCAATGGAAAGCAATGGCTGCTGGGTTGTTCATGGATCGCGCACCAGAGTTTCTTACGCTCTATCCAGGAGACACCGATGCGCAGGCACTTCGTTCAGCCATTGATTATCGAAGTGACTCCTTTATCGCCTTAGGTACCTGGAAGTGGCTTGAGGCACATCGGAAGACTGGCGATTCGCCGGTTTACCGCTACCACTTCGAGCTGGCCGCGCCGCCGAGCAAGTTCCATCCGGGGTCGTACGCCTTCCATTCCGATGACATCGAGTATGTCTTCGGGACACTTGATACACGGCCCGGTTCGGATTGGCGGCCCGAGGATCGCCAGTTGAGCGAGCAGTTCATGAACTACTGGACCAACTTTGCCAAGACGGGCGATCCCAACGGACCGGGACTTCCGGAGTGGCCGAAGTACAGGCAGGGCGATGAGCTGATCCACCTGGATAGCACGATCACGTCAGGTCCGGACACGTTGCGGCCGCGTTATGAGTTCCTGGTGAAGGGAATTCCGGCGTTCCATTTCTAAAGCATCGCGCAAAGGTAACTTCACGAGAAAGGCCGCCCAACTCTAACTCGGGGCGGCCTTTCTTATTGGAATCAGAAACGACGGAAGGAGCGGTCCAAGCTCAATGGGTGGGATTGCGCCTCAATCAATGAACTAGTGGCTGACCCCGGATGCATCAGCGAAGCCGGCGGACTGGACGGGGGGGATGGTGCTGGCGGGGGGCGGTTCGCCAAAGGAAGAGTTGCTGGCGTTGATGGCGTGCGAGTAGTCAGGACCGAGGCCCAACTTCTTAATGGCGCGGGAGTCTGGCATGAGCTTGGTCTGCCATCCCAGATCGGCCTGGTACTTCTGCATCGCGGCTTCAGTGGTAGCGTCCCACTTTCCAGTGGCCTCACCTGAGAGGTAACGCTCGCGAATGAGGGCCTGCTGAATCTCGGTGACTCGTGCGGGCTCAATGGATTGCTGGCCGTGGAGTTTGTGCGAGCGAACAGCCTTGCGCGCGCCATGCGCACGACCGCTGGTTGGAGCCCGGTGAACGCGCGAGGCGAACGCGGGCGAGGAAATGAGCGCCGTTGCGAAGATGAATACGGCGCTGGCTCTCAAAAAAGACACGCTGGATTACCTCTTGAAAGAAAGAAAACCGCCGAGCGATTCCGTCCCGATTTTATCGGAAAGGTCCCACATTGTGGAGGGAAATTCGGCAGACAATCGAAAATCTATCCGTTTTAGGGGGATGGCGCCGGCCGGGGGAATCCCCGGCCGACGCCTCCAGGATCTACTGCAAGGTCCCGGCGAGGAAGTTCAGTCCACTGTCCGGGTGCTTCGGATCGATGACTTCAAAGACAATGTCATCGCCCGATTTCAGTTTGCTCACCACGGCGTCGAACTGCTCCCTGGTGGTGGTTGGCTGTTTGTTGATGCGAACGATGACCAGGCCAGGCTCAACACCGACAAGATCGGCGAACGAGCCGGTGCGCACCGACTGAACGATCATTCCAGGCGTGTGCACCTTGGAGGTTGTGGACGAAGCGGCATCGTGAACAATGATGCCGAGCTTGGCCTCTCCTGCGTCACCCTTCTCGTCGGGGCTAACCTCGGCTTGTTGGGTGCCGATATCTGCAAAGACCTTGTCGCGGTCTCCGATTGTCACCGTCGCGTCGGACTCTTTGCCATCCCTGAGGAAGCCGAGGCGGATCGTTGAGCCGGGCCGGCGGCTGGCAATCTCGGTGACCAGGTCGTCGCCGTCCTTGATGGGGCGGCCATCGATGGTGGTGATGATGTCGCCCACCTTGATCCCACCCTTATCCGCGGGTCCGCCAGCGGTGACTCTCTGTACAAGAACGCCATTTTTAAAGCCGTACACGCGATTGACCGCGCCCGAAAGGCCTTCGCGGAATTCGATCCCGATAGAACCGCGTGTGACCTTGTGGTTGGGGCTGATGAGGTCGTTGTAGATCGCCACCACAGTGTTGGACGGCATGGCAAACCCGATGCCCTGGTAGCCGTTCGATTGAGTGAAGATGGCGGTGTTGACGCCGACGACTTCACCATTCATGTTCAGCAGGGGTCCGCCCGAGTTGCCCGGGTTGATAGCAGCGTCGGTCTGGATGAAGTGCTGGAATTGGCCGCTGGCGCCCGGTTCAATGGTGCGGTTCTTGGCTGAGATGATGCCGGCGGTGACTGTCTGCGAGAGCGCGAAGGGGCTGCCGATGGCTTCAACCCAGTCACCTACCTGAGCGGTGTCAGAGTTGCCGAGTTTTACGGTGGGCAGAGGCGTGCTGGTGTCAATCTTGATTACGGCAAGGTCGGTGGCCTTATCGACGCCAATCACCCGTGCCGGACGTCCCAGGTCCTGCGAATCAGGGTCGGTGGAGAGCTTGACGTAGATCTTGTCAGCCTTCTCGATCACGTGATTGTTGGTGATGATGTAGCCCTTCGAGTCGACGATGAAGCCGGAACCGAGGGACTCGCGAACGCCACCGCCGTCGTCGCCGCCATCCATGTCGGGACCCTGGCCGCCGAAGAACCGGTTGAAGAAGTCCTGGAAGTTGCCCTGACCCTGACCCTGACCCTGACCCTGACCCTGACCTTGACCTTGTTGCTGCTGGTCGTCGTCCTGGTCGTCATCGCCGGGATTTTGTGGCGTGGGTTGAACGCGCTGATGCGGATTGCGACGCGGCCTATTCGCCGATTGCTTGGGAAGAGTCTGGGTGTTGATGTTGACGACCGCCGGGCCCACTTGCTGGGCGATTCTGACGAACTCGTTTGGAGGTACAGAGGAATTGACGACCCGCAGCGGAGTGGCGTCGGAACTGTCGTTCTGTTTTTCCTGACCACGGACCCCGTGAGCGGCAAAAGAACCGGCCACAATGGCGGCCGAGAGGGTGGCAAGCAAGACAAATGCTGAAGCGAGACGGCGTGCGCGCAGCCGTTCAAAGAGCGATTTCATGGGTTCTGTGACCTCGTCGGTTGACCAGCCTGCCGGCTGGATTGTTAACTGCACCAACTACCAGTATAGCCAGTAGCGGGCAATCCCGTCTGGCTGGAGGATCCTTTGCAAATGCGGCGAAATACTCCATATGCGGCTTGGATGCAAGGTCTTGGCTCAAGCGTCGGGCCACGGCGAGCAAAGGACCGTTCTAGGCGTATAGACGCAAACGCGCGTAAAGAGTCTCGGCAGGGCCTGCTGACAGGCACTGTAACTGCGCCCTCCAGCTTCAGACAGTCGACCAATCTCAGCCTGCATCCAAGCAGATGAGGCGAAATCATGGCGTTTCTCGGGCTTTCAGAGCAGGATTGGATGTACGTCATCCTTCTGTTCTCGGCAGTTGTCGTATTTGGCAATGGATTTCACTACCTGGTGTTCCGGTTACTGCGCAGGCAGCAAACTGATGCGCGGCCACGTGGCCTGGGACTGCAAAAGTACCTGGCAGGGCCTGCGCGGGCAGTCTTTCTTTCGATTGGACTGTTGATCGTTCTGCCGTTGACGCCGCGCCTTTCGCCACAGTGGCTGGACCGGATCGAGGAGGTGGTCCAATGCCTGCTGGTTTTATTTCTCGGCTGGCTGGCAATCGGAGGCGTGTTCGTCTTTCAGACCGTCATGTTGAGCAGGTTTGACACGACGGTTGCTGACAACCTTCGCGCACGTACAGTTCACACCCAGATGCAATTCTTCCGTCGCATTCTGATCACAATCGTGGTGATCGTGGATGCCGGGGCGTTGTTCTGGAGTTTGCACGACCAGCGGTTATGGAGCTATGGGACCGGGCTGCTGGCTTCCGCGGGGTTGGCTTCACTGCTGCTTGCTGTAGCCGCCAAATCAACAGCTTCGAACCTGATTGCCGGTTTGCAAATCGCGATTTCGGAACCCATTCGCATTGACGATGTCGTGGTGATTCAGGGTGAGTGGGGCCGCATCGAAGAGATCACCAGCACTTATGTGGTGGTGAGAATATGGGACGAACGGCGCCTTGTCGTACCGCTGAGTTTTTTCATTGAACAGCCCTTTGAGAACTGGACACGGCGAACTGGGGATCTACTCGGTACGGTCTTCCTCTATACGGATTACTCGGTTCCGGTAGAGCCGCTGCGAGCCGAGTTACTACTCCTTGTTCAGGAGTCGCCATTATGGGACAAACGGGTTTGCGGCCTGCAAGTGACCAACCTCACTGACCGCTCAATGGAACTGAGGTGCCTGATGAGTTCCAGTGGCTCTTCTCAGTTATTTGACCTGCGCTGCCTGGTGCGAGAAAAGATGGTTGAGTTTCTGCGCGAAACGTATCCGCATGCGCTCCCAACGCTCCGAATTGAAATGCAAAACAAAGGAGTACCGGGTAGGGAAACGGCGCCGGCCGCGGCGCCTCTGGGCTGATCGCGGCTACTGTGTGCCCATTTCTGGTGGGAAGGCCTGTTGCCCGGCGACAAAAGTTTCCTGGACGACCGAGTAGAGGATGGCTGGCGCACCCACGTCGTACAGGTTTCGGTCAACGAGGATGAAGTCCGCATCGTAGCCGGGTAGGAGTTTGCCTTTGTGCTTTTCAGCAAACTCCGCGTAGGCCGAGCCTTGTGTATAGGCGTAGAGCGCCTGTCCGCGAGTGAGCTTGTTCTCAGAGAAGTACGTCTTTGTTCCAGCTTCATTTTTGCGCGTGACGGCGGCGTAGAGGCCACGAAAGGGCGTTATAGGCTCGACGGGATAATCGGTACCGAATGCCAGACGTACTCCCGCATCAAGGAAGGCTTTCCATGCGTAGGAGTACGCGGCGCGACTGGGCCCCAGGCGGTCCTCGGCCCAGTTCATGTCGGTGAGCAAGTGGCTGGGCTGCATGGACGCGATGACGCCCAGCTGGGCGAAGCGCTGAATATCTGCGGGATCGACGACCTGTGCGTGTTCAATGCGGTTACGGGCGGTGCGCGAGATGCCGGGCTGCGCATACGCGTCGAGTGCCATTGTGGCGGCCTTGTCGCCGATGGCGTGGAAGCCCAACTGGAAGCCGGCATGCGCACGCTCCAGCGCCATCTTGTTGAGTTCTGTCTGTGTGAATTGGGGCAGACCCGTGTTTTCAGGATCGTCAGAGAACGGAGCCTTCATCGCTGCAGTTCGCGAGCCCAGAGAGCCATCCATGAATCCTTTCAGGAAGCCGGTGTGCAACATGGGGTCGTTCTGGTCGTGGTGAGCGCGCATCTTGAGGAGTTCCGGCAGTGGGGCCTTGAACGGAAGCCATTCGCTGATGCGCAGGCGTAGCTTGCCTTCCTTCTCCAGCTGTTCAAACACCAGAAAGTCCTGCCAGTCACTGAAATCCTGGACGCTGGTTACGCCGTGCGCGAGGGCATCTGCGATGGCTAGCTCGTCGGCGCGTCGGCGCTCAGTGTCGCTGGGCGGCGGAATGACTTTGGAGATCAGCCCCTGCGCTGACTCCCTGAGGATGCCGGTGGGCTCTCCGTTGGCATCGAGATCGATGGCCCCACCTTGAGGTGGCACGGTTTTCCTTGTAATGCCGGCGATCTTGAGTGCGGCGGTGTTGGCGATGGCAATGTGGCCGTCGATGCGGGCGAGAAAGGCGGGATGGTCCCCGGTCACTTTGTCCAGGTCCTGACGGGACGGCAGGGGTTTTTGCGTCCACAGTGTGTGGTCCCAATTGCCGCCGGTGAGCCAGTGGCCGGCGGGTGCGTCCTTGGCGAAAGCTTGTACCTTGGCCAGCATCGCAGCGAGGGATTTGACGCCCGTCAGGTTCACATTGAGCTTGGTGCGTCCGGCGCTGCCGAGGTGGGTGTGGGCATCGTTGAAACCGGGAAAGATGTAGGTACTGGTGTTGGCGGAGTCCACGTCATGAAGGTGGGTATCGGGCCCGGCAAGGCGGGTGATCTCTTCATTTGTTCCGACGGCTAACACTTTGCCGCCGCCGATGGCCATGGCCTGAACGGTGACGGGCTTATCGTCCGCCAGGCCCTCGCCGGTGAAGATCATGCCGTTGAAAAAGATGATTTCAGGGACAGTTGTGAGCGAAGCAGGGGCAGGTTTCAACTTCTTCGGCGGAGTGTGTTTGGCGGCGGGGGCTTGAGCGTTGGCTGATTCGGCCAGGGAAAGGGACGCGGCAGCGAGGGCTGCGACAAGCACGGCATTCAAAACGCGCATGCGCGGAGTTTAGCAGACTACGATTGCGCGGCCCATTCGATCATGGCGAGGGTCAGCAGCAGCGCGCGACGGAGGCCGGCTTCGCGGTTTTTGGCGGAGTACCACTCGGCCAGTGTATGGGCACCTCCGCCGTCGCCACCGGCGCCGATCGACAACGCGGGAACACCGAGTGAGAGGGGGATGTTTGCGTCGGTTGAGCCGAGACGAAGATTGGTGCGCAGGCCGAGATGACGGTCGACCGCACGCAGGACGCCGAGCATTGCGGAATCGCTGGGCAGTTGCGCAGCGGGGCGATCGCCGATCTTGCTGATGGCGAAGGAGAGAACTCCAGGCTTTTTGGACTTAGCCGAGACATTTCCGCGCTCGACCGCATCTTCGACAGCGCGATGCAGAGCGACTTCAAGCCGGAGGAGCTGCTCTGGGTCGGTTGAGCGGAAATCGATGGATGCCTGGGCGCTCTCAGGAATGGAATTTACGCTGGTGCCGCCGCGAATAGTGCCCAGATTGAGAGTGGTGCGTGGATCGTCCGGGAGCATGATTTCAGAGAGGGTGGCCAGGGCCGAAGCCAGAGCAGCGATCGGGTTTGGTGTGCCAGCGTCAGTGAAGCTATGACCCCCGGGACCGCGGATGGCGACAAGGTAGCGGCGGCTGCCGAGGGCCTGGGTGACGGCGGAGTCGGCGCCTGCACCATCAAGAACGATGTGCGCGGCGATGCGGCCGGCAAGCGCGGCCTGGTCATAGAGATGGCGCACGCCGCGCAGGTCGCCTTCTCCTTCTTCGCCGACGTTGCCGAGAAAGATGAGGGGCGCGGCAAGCTCAGCCTTTGCCCGGATCAGCGCATGAGCAATGGCCAGCATTCCAACTATGCCAGCGCCGTTGTCGCATGCGCCTGGAGCCTCAAGGCGATCGCCGTCGACTCTTGGGTTCAGTTGGGTTTCAGCGGGGAAGACGGTATCGAGGTGCGCAGACAGAACAACGACTGGGCCTGTGCTTTCCGGGGGAAGCTTTGGGGCCTGCAGAACTCCAAAGACATTGCCTACGGCGTCAGAATGGACCTGACTGAGGCCTGCTTCGCGAAAGCGGTCCAGCAGCCACGCGGAACGGGCCTGTTCTCCGAAAGGGGGAGCGGGAATTGCGACGAGGTTAGCCTGCCAATCCATGATGGTTTTAGGGTTTCCATGGAGCCACGCAAAGGCGGTGTGGACCGGCCTCAGAGCAGCGAGTGCGGTCACACGTGAGAAGGCCGAGCTGCGGGAAAAGAAGGACATGCGTCTGGTTTCAGGGTAGCAGGGAGGATGGGAGGGGGGCAGATTGCCGAGGGCAGTGGCTGGGAATCAGGATTCAGGAGGAAGATCTTCGAGCTCCGGGTATTCGACCGAATGAAGGAAGAGGCCCTGAGCCGGCGCGGTGGGGCCGGCGGCTGAGCGGGAACTGGCGGCAAGAATGGAGGGGATTTCCGACAGTGGAAGGTGTCCGCGGCCGACATCGAGCATGGTTCCTACCAGATTGCGGACCATGTGGTGCAGAAAGCCATTCCCGCAAACGCGATAGATGAGCAGGCCACCAGATTCATTCGACCCTTTTTCCCATTTTGACGAGTGGATGGTGCGCACGGCGCCGATCGGCCGGTTTTCCGGAGTGACAAGGTCCTCCATCTCAATTTCCGCATCCTCGTCTAGTTCATGGGTTCGGGTGGCCAGGTCAGGGTCGGTCGCTGCAAAGCTCAGAAAGTCGTGCTCCCCCTCAAAGAGACTGGCTGACGTTTGCAAAGCTTCCACGTCCATAGGCCAAGGACAGGCGTGGACATAGCGAGCGAGGAAGGGTGGGCAGATTTTTTCACGGAAAACCCTGTATTCATAGGTTTTAGCCACAGCAGAATGCCGTGCGTGAAAGCTGTCTGGCACGGTGCAAGCCTCCAGGATTCGAATGGAGGGCGGCAAGGTGCGGTTGAGGGCGCGAAGCAGGTTCTCTGGCGGGATGGGCGCCTGCAAAGCAAAACTCGCAACCTGGCCCAGTGCATGGACGCCTGCGTCGGTACGTCCAGAACCTTGTGGCAGTGGAGCTTCGCCGGTGATCCTGCCGAGGGCCTGCTGCAATTCGCCCTGGATGGTGCTTTCACGAGGTTGAACTTGCCAGCCTCGGAACTCCGTGCCGTCGTATGCAAGGGTAAGTTTCCAGGTCTGCGTTCCCGGAACGGATTGGTCGAGATGAGTCACCGTTTTTAGTTTAAAGAACAGGTTACCTGACCGGGGCGGTAGCGGAGGGGAGTAGGCCAGTGGGATACACTTAGAGCGAAGCCAGGATGAGTATGCCCCGTCGAGTTTGGTGGAGGGTTGCCGCTTCCTGGTGGTCGCGTCAACTTGAGTGGATGGGCTTCGGGTACACCCATCTGGATCCGCTGAAACTGTCTCATCGGATGGATGTTTGGCCGCTAGTGATCGTGGAGATGGGAACGCGGGGAACGAATTCAAGTCTGCGCGCGTATTGCCAAGGGAGCCCTGATGCAGGGCTACAAGCGGAAATCGCTCAAAAGAGACATAAGTTTGCGTCTGGAGAAGCCTTCCGGCCGTCTTGAAGAATGGCACCCCACATGCCTCAGCTATTCGTGGAGAGGAACCATGCAATTGATCGGTACAAGTGTGTTTGACAGGCAGGATGGCGTTGCGCAGAAAAATGAATTCCAGACCGTGCGCGGGCGCGCAGGCAAACGGCTGCGCGCATTAGCGGCGGCCATGCTGACATTGGCTGCCGGAGTGCCTTCCGGCTATGCCCAGCAGGCGGCACCGGGGGCTACTGACAAATCAGCGTCTGATTTGCCTGCGGTGCCGGCGCCGGTGTTGACCGAGCCATTGAACCTGCGCTCGTCGCAGCGCGATTTCACCAAGCCAGCCGGCCGGCTACTGGGAAATCCGCTCGACATGTACAAGCCGACCACTATACCCAAGGCCAGCTTTGCGAATTCAGTTCGGCTGACCGACCTGGTGAAGGATGGCAAGATCTACCTGAGCCTTTCCGACGCCATCGCAATCGCGCTTGAGAACAATTACGACATAGCCATAGCGCGGTACAACCTTGACATTGCGGATACGGATATTTTGCGGACCCGCACAGGAATGCAGCCGCTCGGCATATCGTCCGGCCTGGTCACCAATACGCTGGGAGGCTCCGCTTCGACACTTACAGTGGGCGGCGGCCCTGGTGGCACAACGGTCGGCTCAGGTGGCGCGGGCTCGGGCACAGCTGGATTGTCGCTGACCACACAGGGCGCGGGCCCAACGCCTGAAGCCCTCGAGCCTTCTGTTTCGTCAACCATTCAAATCGATCGCGCAACCAACCCCTCGACAAGCTTTTTTGCGGGTGGCAAGACCGGGACCAATACTTACGACTTCACTTATAACCAGGGCTTCGTGACCGGCACGGCATTCCAGTTTGCCTTCAACAATGTCGACGCCACGAGCACCAACGGCACCACTCTTTACAGCCCGCAACTTAGCTCAAACTTTAAAGCTCAGGTGACGCAGCATCTGCTGTACGGGGCTGGTATCTGGGTCAACAAACGCTTCATGTATCAGGCGATAAATAACCGGCGCATTGTTGACTCTTCATTCCGCCAGCAGATTATCTACACCGTCAACCAGGTGGAGAGCATCTACTGGGGACTCGTCCAGGCCTATCAGGATGTGCAGGCCAAGCAGAACGCGATGGAGCAGAGCAGCAAAGTGGCGAGCGACAACCGGAAGCAATTGGAAATCGGAACGATGGCTCCGCTGGACGTGCTTAACGCTGACCAGGCAGTCGCTTTGGACAAGCAGTCCCTGATCAGCTCACAGCTTGCCTTGAACTACCAGCAACAGATCATCAAGCAGGCCATTGCCCGCAACCTCAACGATCCGGCGCTCTCAGCTGCGGCAGTCATTCCGACCGACCGTGTGAGCGTCGAGGAGATCCCCGAGGAGAAGCAACCGATCGAGTCCCTGGTTCAGGAAGCATTCCAGCAGAGGCCCGAGCTTGAACAAGCAGTTTTGACTCTCCGCAATGACGAGATCACGCTGAAAGGTGCGCGGAACGCCCTGTTGCCACAAGTGGACGTCTTCGCGTATCTGACCGGATCGGGCGTTGCCGGCTCACTCAACCCGAATCTCATTTGCTCGTTTTACGGCGGTACGTGTCCTGTCATTCCTCCCACAGGTTATGGGACAGCGTTCCAAGGCGCATTCAACGACTCCGCACCTGACAAGGGGATTGGATTCACGATCAACATCCCCATCGGAAACAAGTTTGCGCAATCGCAACAGGCGCGGTCGCTGATGGAGTATCGCCAGGCTGAATTGCGCCTGGAGCAGCTCTACACGCAGATCCGCATGCAGGTTGTGAATCAGCAATTTGCTTTGACGAACGATCGGGCGCAGGTGTTGGCCGATCTCGCAGCCAGGGACTTTAACAACCAGAGTCTGGACGCCGAACAAAAGAAGCTCAAGCTGGGTGCTTCAACCACAGCATTGGTTTTGCAGCAACAGCGCAACATGGCTTCGGCTGAGGACACACTGATTGCTGCTCAGGCGAACTATGCCAAGGATCGCGCGAGTCTGTACCAGATACTCGCGTCTACCTTGCAACATTACGGCATCAACTTGGGAGAGGCATCTACTGGCGATGTGAAGAGTACGCCTGTCGTTCCCGGACTGGTGGCGGCACCCCCAAGCAAGGAACCTTCGACAACGCCGTCTCCAGCGCAGTAAAGTATCCGGAACAATCGTATTCTTCAAAATGCAAAAGGCCCGTCGAGCTTATGAACCTGGACGGGCCTTTTCAATTCAGCTTGGGTAACGGTGCTTGCCTAACGCTCGGCGACCAAATCCAGAAGGTTGAAAAACTCAGGGAAGCTGATCGCGGCGGATTCTGAACCGCGGATCAGAGTATCGCCTTCGGCACGAAGTGCGGCGACGCTGAAAGCCATGGCGATGCGGTGGTCGCCGCCGGAGTCGATGGTCGCGCCGTGGAGAGTCTGTCCGCCAGGAACGTCTAACCCATCTTCAAATTCGGCAACTTCAGCGCCCATGGCGCGGAGGTTCTTCACGACCAGATCGATGCGGTCTGACTCTTTTACGCGCAGCTCCTTGGCATCGCGAATGCGAATGCCGCCACTGGTGTACGGAGCAATGGCGGCGAGCACGGGAAGCTCGTCGATGAGCTGTGCGGCGAGCGCGCCGCTCACCGTCGTCGATCCGAGACCTTCGGGCGGAGAAGAGATCTGAACGGAGCCAACCAGCTCAGCGTTCTTTTCCTCAAGATTGAGGACGCTGATGTGTGCGCCGAGGGCGGTCAAAACGTCAAGCAAGGTGGCACGGGTTGGATTGAGCCCCAGTGAATCGAGCAAAAGGGCGGAACCGGGAAACAGGGCGGCAGCGCAAAGAAAGAAAGCCGCCGAGGAGATGTCGCCGGGGACGGCGGCCTCAATCGAGTGGAGGGGTTGAGGCCCGGAGATTGAGATTGAATCGATGGTGCGCGTAAGTGTTGCGCCGAATGCGCGGAGGGCGAGCTCACTGTGGTCGCGGGTTCGGACGGCTTCACGCACGACGGTGGTGCCAGTGGTTTGGAGTCCGGCGAGCAGAATGCAGGTTTTGACCTGCGCGCTTGGAACGGGAGTCGAGTAATCGATGGACTGGAGCGGCGTGCCGTTAATCATCATGGGTGCATGGCCTTCTGTGAGCGTGAGCCGTGCACCCATCGCTTCGAGTGGTTTGCGAATGCGCTCCATTGGGCGGCGGGAAAGTGATGCGTCTCCGATCAGGGTGAAGTAGCCCTGCTGAGGCGCGAGCAGGCCGGAAATCATGCGCATTGTGGAACCGGAGTTGCCGCAGTCGAGCGGGTTCTGAGATGGAGTTACGGCGCCAGCGACGCCTGTGACCTCGACAGCCTGCTCATTGATTCTGTTTACCTTTGCGCCGAGTGCTTGCATGCAGGAAAGGGTCGAGGCGCAATCGGCACCGGTGGAGAAATTGGAGAAGCGGGAGGTGCCTTCCGCGAATGCGGCCAACATGCCGTAGCGATGGCTGATGGACTTGTCGCCGGGCAAGCGGAGGCTTCCGTAGATATTGCGAGCGGGGCGAATGATCTGTTCTTCAATCTGAGTATGCAAGAAGGCTCCGAGTGGTTTGCGGTCCCTACAAGTTTATCGAATTCAGAAGGCGTGGGCAGACCCTAGTCGGGTCTGCCCAGCCGGGAACGAGGCTACTTTGGCAGAGCCTGGGAACCGGTGACTGTGAAGCTGGTTTCAGATTTGGAATCGGTGTCCTGAGGTTGGGCGCTGCCAAGTGTGAGCTCGTACTTGCCTTCGAGGATGACTCGGTTGCCTTTGTTGTCAACGCTTGAAATCGAGCGGGGATCGATGGTGATGGTGACGTCGCGGGTTTGTCCCTGAGCCATATTGACGCGCTCGAAGCCAACCAGAGAGTGGATCGGGCCATCGGGTTGCGGGGTCTTGAGGTAGGCTTCGACAACTTCATCGCCAGCAACCGTTCCTGAATTGGTGACGGTGACAGTTGCGGTGATGGGATCGCCAGCCTTGATGGAGTCTGCCGAGAGTTTTACAGGGCCGTACTTGAAGTTTGAGTAGCTCAGGCCGTAGCCAAACCCCCACAAGGGCTTGCCGGTGAAGTAGCGATAGGTGCGACCCTTCATTCCATAGTCGGTGAAGGCAGGGAGGCCATCGAGGCTGGCGTAGAAGGTGATGGGCAAGCGGCCCGCCGGGTTGTTGAGACCCGCAAGGGTGTGGGCGATCGCCACGCCGCCCGCGACGCCGGGATACCAGGCTTCAAGAATGGCGTTGGCGTGTTCGTTGGCCCAGTTAAGGCTGATGGCGCTTCCGCTTTGCACAACCACGATGAGAGGCTTGCCAGTGGCAGCCACAGCCTCAAGGAGTTTTTGCTGCGGCGCGGGCAGGTCGAGGCTGGTGCGATCTCCGCCATCAAAGCCGTCAAGCTTGATGCGCATCTCCTCGCCTTCAAGCTGCGGAGAAAGGCCGACGAATGCGACCACAACGTCAGACTCATTGGCTCGCGCAACGGCCTCGTCCAGCAGGGCCTGAGCAGGGGCTTCCCACTTGAGGGTGAGACCGCCGCCGGATCGATCACCGGCGTGTGAGTACTCCACGCGGATGTCATGCGCCTTGGTGTCAGTGAAGTCGACCGGAATGGAAGGGACTTTGGGGAATTGCATGACAGGCGGCGCGGTGGGTGAGAATCCGGGCTGGGTAAAGAAGCTGCCCATCGATGAAAGGTCATGACCCTCGCGCAGGCTGCCTTCTGCGAGTACTTTGCCGTCGAGGATGAAGCGGTAGTTCTCGACTGGCGAGTAAGGAAAGCTGTCGCCAGGCTCAAGAGAGAAGACATAGTGGCCGGGCGCGGGAACGTTGATAAAGCCGCTCCAGCGGACGGAATAGTCGTGGGTCTCGAGCTGCGGGACGGGTAGATCGTTCTCCCAATCCGTCTGTATGGCGGGCTGCGTGAGGGTGGCGACTGGGCGGCCCGTCCAATCAGAGGTGGCGAAGAACTCGGTCTTGAGACCCTGATTGAGCCCGAACGCGGTGCGTGGAACCGGGACCCCAGCTCCGGCGGCGAGCGTGGAACCCTGTGCATAGAGGATGGGCGAGCTGCGGAACTGCTGGTAGATGCCATCGAGTGGCGTGATGGGATGAACTGGCGTGCCAACATAATTGCCGAGAATGGAGGGCAGCAGGTCTGCAGTCGGCCCGATTACTGCGATATGGCCTGGTGCGCTCTTGAGGGGCAAAGCGCCGACATTCTTGAGAAGGACGATGCTTTCTTCGGCAGCTTTGAGAGAGGTCTGGCGATTGGGAAGGGAAGCATCGGCAAGGTAAGGAATTTTATCCAGCGAAGAGGCCTGCGCGTCGAATAGGCCGAGTTTAAAGCGGGCGGTGTAAAGGCGCTCGGCGGCCTGCGTCACGAGGTCTTCAGAGACGAGTTTCTGGCGCACGGCGTCTGCGAGGGTGTTGAAGCCGGGCGTCCAGATGCTGCAGGAGAGGTCGGTGCCAGCTTGAAGAGCAAGAGCGGCCGAGTGGGTGATATCGGCAGTCTTCTTGTGGCCCTGGTTTACGTCGACGATGGCGCCGCAGTCCGATACCACGAAACCGTTGAAGCCCCATGCATCGCGGAGGTGGTCCTTGAGGAGCATCTTGTTGGTGCAGGCGGGCCACCCGTCGATGGAGTTATACGCGCACATCACGGACTGTACATGGCCGTCAGTCACCGTGGCGCGAAAGGCGGGGAGATAAGTTTCTTCCAGGTCTCGGGGGGTGGGATCAACATTGAAGCCGTGGCGCATGGGTTCCGGGCCGCTATGCACGGCAAAGTGCTTGCTGGTGGCTACAGCGCGGAGGTGATCAAGATCGCTTCCCTGGACACCGGTGACGAATGCTACGCCGAGCTTAGCGGTCAAGAACGGGTCTTCGCCGTAGGTCTCCTGGCCGCGGCCCCAGCGCGGATCACGGAAGATGTTGATGTTGGGCGACCAGAAGGTGAGGCCATAGAAGATGCGGTGATTGCCCTGGCGCTGGGCTTCGTTGTACTTGGCGCGAGCCTCAGCAGAGATGACGGTTCCCATGGCGTGAACAATTGTGGGGTCCCAGGTGGCGGCCATGCCGATGGCCTGCGGAAAGACAGTGGAGTAGCCGGCGCGCGCAACGCCGTGAAGAGCTTCGTTCCAGGTCTGGTAATCGGGGACGCCGAGACGTGGGATGGAGGTGGCCCAGTCTTCAAGCTGGTTGGCTTTCTCTTCCAGGGTCATGCGGCTGACGAGGTCGTGAGCACGCTCAGCTGCGGAGAGCTTGGGGTCGAGGTAAGGAAGTTGCTGCGAGAACGTGCATGGGACTAGAACGGCACATATGAGAGGCAAGAAGAGCCAGCGTCGATGCGACATGAATTGATTCCTCCGATGGTTGCGCTCGATCAGATGCGCAGCCGAGTGAGCAGGCCTTTTCCGCCGTTGTTGATCGACGGGCCAGTGATTGGCTGAGGTCACAATGCAGAAAAGGCAGTCGTTAAGAACTTTACTAGGCGGGGGGGGGGCTTTGGCTAGGTTGATCGGTTCAGGAGGTTGGGATCAGGAGGCATGCAGGGGAGGCCTGATAGGCCCGGCATGCTGTTGCTCTCCAACTAAGGGTACAAGAGCAAAAAAGTGCGCCTGCTGTCTAAGGCAGGCGCCAAGGAGGCTACAACAACAGTCCTTGAACACGCGACTCGGTTCGGACTGTATCTGCCGTCTGTTTGCTGGCGGCGGATTTGATCTGGTAAATGCGGGCGGCACCGAAGTGCCGCTCGCAAGATTCAAAGGTTGACAAGGATTAGAAGAGGAGGCGTCCGCCAATCTGGATTGTGCGAGGGTTGCCTGCGGCCCTATCGGCGGGTGCCATCAGACCCAGAGAAGCGGCTGGCGGATTGGGTAATTCCTAATGATCTCTCTGTCGGTTGGATCCGGATTTAACACCTTCCAGACATCGACGTACTTCTTCTCATGAGCGGCGATGCCCGAGAACAGCAGCCCAGGTGAGCGAACTGGCAGCGCATCGAAATGCTCAACATCCTTTGCCCATTTCCACGCGCCCTTGTCTTTGATAAAGGGATAGATGAATTCCGCCGCCTTCGAGAGGCCTCGACCATCCGGCAGTTGAAAGGATGGCGGATCAGGCGTGAGGCCTTCGAGTGTCTGGCAAAGACCCGCCATGATATCGAAGTTGAAGATGGAATAGCTGTACGGCTTGGTCCGCGCCAGTTCTCTTGGGAAAGACCCATCGAGCGCCAATTGATTGGGAAGGAGAGTCTCGCGATAGCGCCGATACACTTCGTTGCGAGTCGACTGGTCCGCGACGAGGCGGGCAAATTCTGCGGCCTGGAGGGCCCAGCACATGGCGTGGTTGTTTGTTGTGTCGCGCTCTGCCTTTCCCCGATCGCTGTTGGATAACCAATCGAGATAACTGGTGAACCAGGCGTTCACCGCGGCGGCGTCCAGGGCATTCAGCATTCGGGGCATCAAATGGCTTGCAGCCCGGGCCACTTCAACCAGGTGGAGTGTGTCGATGATGCCGATGGAACGGCCAGTAGAGACCCCTTGAACCGCCTGTGCATACATCAAATTGGGGTTCATGCGCGTATCAGCGGTGACAAACCACGCGCGCAGATGATCGCCAGCGCGCTCGGCAAATCGCTTGTCTCCTGTGAGGACCCAGGCTGCGGTCAGGGCCGGCATCTGAATTGAGAGGGCAACCATGACTTTGCGATGCTCGTTGAAGTTGTCTGGATTGCTTTGCCCGTCGCGGTTAATGTAAGGGCCGTCGGGGTTATCGGGATTTGGCCAGAAATAGTCAGCCTGGGAGTAGAAATCATGGAGCCCACCTGCGCTGCGCTTTGTTGGGAATGCGGTAATCGTCAAGGGCGCCTGTGAGAGGTAGAACTTCGCCGCGGCTAGTATTCGGTCGCGATCCGTCTCAGCAACGAGTTGAAACGCATCGGAGCGAGGCAAGGAGCGTGGCAGACCAAAGGCCAGAGCGGAAGCCGTGGCGCAGCCGGTTGCCGCTGCCGACTTCAAGAAAGTTCTGCGATCAAGTGCGTTTGTGGGGTGCATATTCCTCGTCCAAAGTTTTTTAGGATCTTGCTGAACTGTTTTTCATGCGTGGTGCAGATAGCCCATTCCGAAACCGAACAACCTTAGACCTCCAAGATGAATGCTTGCAAGTGACTCACCGTTTGTCACCTCATCGGGGCCTCTCGGGCCTATTGGCTTGTACGGCTGCACGGTGATAAGCGCCGCTCAGCAGTCGCCTGGAAATGGACCAAATCCAGTTCCCGCAATACAAATAGAGCTACTCAAACGTTGAGGTCAAGCGTCGCACATTGTTGTGCCAAACGTGATCAACAACCGGTGAGCCTTCGCGTTTGCCAGATCACGTTAACTCGTTGTCAAGGGCGCTGAAGATTTTCATGCTGAAACGGCACACTAAGGGCCAGCCGCGATAGCGGGCGCACTTCAAGCTGATGTATTATTGCGCTTCTGTTCCTATGGCTTCTGAATCGATGAAGGCCGCGGATCTGAGCAACGACCGGGACGGATGAATATTCGAAAAAACTGATGACTCGAAGGGTTAGAGAAATGATAAAACGGGTTGGGATGATATTAGCTCTGATGGCAGGATTTGCCGGGCTGAGTACACGCGCGCAAGTCGCTCAACCTAAGGCGCCTGACTTGGCGCCGGCAGCAACACCAACTTCAGTCGATAGGGCCACTTCGGGGGACTCACCGGATGATCCGGGCCCGCTGGCTACGGATTTGTCCTCCGCACTGACGCATGCTGATATCAGCAAAGTGACGCGCAAGGTGGCCGATTGGGAGCTTGCCCGGACCGAGAATACGTTCAATCAGCAGTGGACCTACGCAGCTTTATATGACGGCATGCTCGCGGCGTCGAAGACAACAGGAGATCCGCGCTATCACGATGCGATGGTGAAGATGGCGCAGCACTTCGACTGGAAGCTGCTCAATGACAGGTTCCCTCATGCCGACGATATGGCTCTTGGGCAGGCTTACATGGATCTTTATTTGGAGGTGCGCGATCCCTTGAGAATGGCGGACACCAGGGCCGATCTGGACAAGTTGGTTGCTCGACCGGATGATCCCTCCAAGCTAGTGTGGTGGTGGTGCGACGCGCTGTTCATGGCGCCACCAGTGCTGGCCAGGATGTCTAGCGCTACCGGCGACCGGCGTTATTTGGACACGATGGACCGCGAGTGGTGGGAGACCTCGGCGAGTCTTTATGATCCGGCGGAGCACCTGTATTTTCGTGACAGCAGGTACTTCACGCAAAAACAGGAAAACGGTGAGAAGCTGTTTTGGGCGCGAGGGAATGGATGGGTGATGGGCGCGCTGGCAAAGGTGCTTGAAGTGATGCCGAAGGATTATCCGAGCCGCGGAAAGTACATTGCGCAATATAAGGAGATGGCTGATCACATCGCTTCAATCCAGGGAAAGGACGGGTTGTGGCGCAGCGGGTTACTGGATCCGAGTGCCTACGATCTTCCCGAGGTTTCAGGGTCAGCGTTTTTCACGTATTCGCTGGCATGGGGCATCAACCACGGAATTCTGGACCGTGCCCGTTTTGAGCCAGTCGTAGAACGGGCATGGGCCGGAATGCTTGCGCACGTATATGCCGATGGACGTCTGGGGTCAATCCAGCCCATTGATGGACAGCCGGGGAAGTTCAAGCCCTCAGCAAGCTATGTGTATGGAGTCGGCGGATTTCTGCTTGCGGCCTCGGAGCTTGACGCGATGGCGAATGGCGCCGGTCCAAAGCGGCCGCGCATTACAGGCATCTCGCATGTGGGGTATTTTGTCTCCGATTTGCCAAAAGCGATGGAATTCTGGCACGATCTGCTCGGATTTGATGAGTATTTTGAGATTAAGAAGCAGGGAAGCGAAGAACCAAAAATCGCATTCGTGAAGATCAACGATCATCAACACGTTGAGCTGTTCAATGAAGCTCCAACAGCGGCGCCGAACATGCTGAGCCATGTTTGTTTCACGGTCGACGACGTTGAGCAGATGCGCTCCTACCTCCGGAACAAGGGTCTCGATCTGAAGCCGGGCAATGGCGCCAAGACGCGAGCGGGGGATTACGCGTTCGAGATCAAGGACCCCGACGGCACTCTCATTGAATTTGTCCAAAGCTTGCCAACGGGAATGGAAGCGCAGGCTGCCGGTAAGTTCTTGCCAGCGACACGGATCGCGACCAGTATTTATCATGCTGGATTCCTGGTAGGGAATAGCGAGAAGTCGATCGCCTTCTACCACGACATTCTTGGCTTCAACGAGACCTGGCGTGGTGCAAGCGACCCAAAGGAGCTGAGTTGGATCAATATGCAGGTGCCTGACGGCAGCGACTACATCGAGTTGATGCTTTACAGCAAACTGCCCACAACTTATGGAGGCAGGAATCACCTTTCGCTTCTCGTCCCGGATGTCAAGAAGTCAATTGCCGACCTTGAGGGTCGACCCTCATACAAAACTTACGGCAAACCCATAGAGATGCATGTGGGCAAAAACGGCAAGCGCCAGGCCAACCTCTACGATCCAGATGGGACTCGCGTGGAGCTGATGGAAGCAAACACGGTGGATGGCAAGCCGGTTCCGTCTTCGAGCGCGCCCCCTCCCACTCGCGAATAGCGTCGGTTCTCTGAATGAGTCCTGATTTGGTGAATGGACCCGGGGTTCAGGTGGGTGGCGGATTTGGCCGTCAATTGTAAAACCAGAATCCTCGATCAACCTCCAGTCTGTCTGATTCCGAGCCGGAATGAGCAAAGTCAGGTTCTCAAATCTTAGTAGTATTGAGGGTGCGGAGAATTCTTCGTGCTCCCTTTCGCTCTGCGCCAGTTGTGGAAAGTCATCGTGGTTAGACTTGCGATTGGCGAACGGCAGAATCGTGTGGGCAAAGCCGACGACTGACATCCTGCCAAGAAGTGACAGGTCACGAACGAAAGGGTATTCAGGTTGCTTCTTAAAGAATTGGGTCGAAAGTGCCGATTGTAGTCTTAATGTTGCGCAAAGCCATTTCGGTCGGGTTAGCCGTCTTGACGATTGGATCGGTAGCACTGTGCGCGCAGGACTTCAGTTTTCGAAGCTTTGGGGTCACAGATGGCCTGACTAACCTTGTTGTCCGGAGAATCTTCCAGGACCGGGTCGGATTCCTCTGGGTGAGCACAGAAAACGGCATCTTCAGGTACGACGGGGACCGTTTTGAAGCCTTTGGGGCGGCACAGGGGATTCCGTCGAACTCCGGCGCGGCGCTCGGCGATGCTCCGGACGGTTCTCTTCTCGCAGGTGGAAACTTTGGACTCTACCGTCTTGTTGGCAATCGATTTGAAAAACTCCCAATTGCATTGACGACGATCAATTGGGCCCAGGGTATCCAATCCGATGGGAAAGGGCACACTTTCGTTGGTTCGGACGCTGGGCTTTTGGAGCTTGCTTCGCAAGCTGGCCAGGCGCAGTTTTCGGTGCGCAGTTTTCCCCAGCCTCCGGGCACGTCCGGGCCGGGCGCGTCAGGGATTCTGGTCGATGGCGATCTACTGTGGTACGGCTGCGGACACGAACTCTGCCGGATGGATGGAGACGGCACACGGGTTTTTGGGCAGGAAAGCGGACTTCCAGACAAGGAAATACAGGGTATCGAGAAGGACGGCATCGGAAATCTCTGGTTGCGAATGCGGAATGGAGGCACATTCGAGTTGCCAGCCGGGAAAGGCAAATTCATCAGACCGGAAACACCCATTCCGGCAGAAGATCTGGGCGCGGTGCCAGCTGTCGATAGCGGCGGAAGGATTCTGCTTCCGTCTTCCGATGGGCTGCTGATCGGTGACCAGCAGGGTTGGCAGAAGATAAACCGAGCCGCCGGCCTTCGCGGCACAGTGTATTCGGCCTTCGAGGATCGGCAACACTCTCTCTGGATAGGGCTGGCTGGCCGCGGGATCGTACAGTGGCGCGGGTACCGGGAATGGGAGAGCTACTCCACCGAAAGCGGCCTTACCAGTGACCTGGTGTACGAGATTCTTCCACGAGAAGACGGATCCATTCTGGTTGCAACAGAGGCCGGGCTGTTTCGGGGAGTGCGGCGACCCTTCGGCGTCACGTTCCAAAGCGTGGCGGGGCTGAATGGCTTTGCGGTCCACAGCCTGCAGCGGGCGCCCAATGGAGACATTTGGATCGGGACTGAGGCGCGCGGCGTAGCGCGCATCGATGCGCGAACAAACAGAACGGAGTGGTTTGGTGAAGGTCGGGGCCTTGGGGGGAGGGCCGCCTATACGCTGCGCTTCGATAAGCAACAGCAGCTGTGGGCGGCGACCGAAGCAGGGCTGTTCGTTTCAAAAGCTCCGTACAAGAATTTCTCGCGTGTGACAGAATTGCCGACCACGCGGATTTGGGCGGTGGCCGAAGGAACGGATGGGACGATTTGGGCTGGGGGCACGGACGGTCTTTTCGAATTTGCAGGTGGCCGCTGGAAGAATCTTACCCATGCCGACGGCTTAAGCAACACTGAAGTGCTCTCACTCGGAGCGGGTCCTGGGGGCACCATGTGGGTCGGCTACCGGTTTGGCGGGGGCATTGATCGTGTCCAGCCGCAGGCAGGTGGCGTCGCCATACAGAAGGGTGTCGAAAGAAGTGGAAGCGATGGACTTGTTTACTTTCTCGACTTCGACACCAAGGGCAGGCTATGGGCAGGTACCGAGCGTGGGGTAGACATGTGGGATGGCGCCCGCTGGAGCCACTACGACACGAATGACGGCCTGGCGTGGGACGACTGCAACTTGAACGCATTCGCAGAAGAGCCTGATGGCACTGTCTGGATTGGGACTGGCGGCGGCCTATCACGATTCAAGCCGTTGCCGCGTATTGCGCAGGACGCTCCGCTTGAGGTTGTTTTTACCAGGCTGGTGATTGGGAAGACGGAGGTCTCGGGTTTGCATGATCCTTCGTTTGGCATCCATGAAAACTCATTTGTTGCGAGGTATTCGGCGCTGAATGCTCCGCGCGCAAACGGAGTCATCTTCCGCTACAGACTTGGGGGCGCTACTTCGAGCTGGACAGAGACAAGCCAGCGCGAACTGCAGTTTGCAAATCTGGCGCCCGGAGATTACCAGATTGAGGTAGAGGCGCGGGAAAACGATGGAGAGTGGAGCGGACAGAGCGCGCAGTTCCCGTTCAGAATCCTCACCCCCTGGTACTCAACATGGTGGTTTGTTGGTTTGTGCGTTTTGATCCCGCTTTCAATTGCGGGTGGAACGCTTCGGCTCCGCTTTCTTGGTGCTCAAGAGAGGGAAGTGGAACTGGTCCAGCTTGTTGAGGAGAGGACGGCGGATCTGCGCCGCGCCAATGAGGAGCTGGTGCTGCTGTCGTTCACTGATCCTCTGACCGGGCTTGCCAACAGGCGCGTTTTTGACCAGACGCTCGATCGGGAATGCGCACGTATGAACCGGATCGATTCTTCAGTTTCGCTATTAAGCATTGACGTGGATCATTTCAAAGCGTTGAACGACTCCCAGGGCCATCAGAAGGGCGATGATTGCCTGGTATTACTTGGCGCTGAACTTACCCGGCTCTGCAGACGCGAAGTGGATCTGGCTGCACGGTGTGGCGGGGAGGAGTTCGCCATCATCCTTCCTGAAACGACCAGATACGGGGCCGAGCAAGTTGCCGAATGTGTGCGCCAGGCAATTGCCGCCATGAAGTTGCCGCATCCCGCGTCGCCCGTCGCTCCCTATCTCACGGTCAGCGTGGGTGCGGCGACGGGGACAAAGGACTGGTGTGGCACTCGAGAGGCGCTGGTGGCCGCAGCAGACCAAGCACTCTATGCAGCGAAGAAGTCTGGCCGGAATTGCGTATGCGTGGCACCGACTAAACCCAGTGGGCCAGGCGCCGGAGATCGTTCTTCTGTGGATGGAAATTGACGTTGATGCAGCGGGACTCGTTCGAAGCCAGGAAGCTCATCGGCGTTGATTGGCGTTGCTTGCAAGCGCATGTAGCCTTCCAATACAACGGAATGAAGCCGCCGGATAAAGACAACGTGAAGCCATTCAACACAATCAGACTGGCCATCTCAACCTGGTAGTTGGCCGCATGTCGATTTGCTGGGCGAACATTCGTCAGAGGTCCGAATAGGCATCAAACCATCTTGAGCGCCGGCGGGCTTGCGTACCTGGGGTGCATGTGTGCGGCAACAAGGAACCGTGGGACAGGACTCGAGACCCCTAGCCAACGTCGCGGGCACAATTTTGTGAGTTTTTCTTCGACAAATAGGGTAGTGGGCTACTTTGAATTTAAGGGCCTCATGAACCAGTAGCCAGTATATGAGTTGTCTTTTCCGCAAGGGCTCACCGCAATTAGCTCCCAACCTTCGGCACCAAGCTTGTCAAGTTCCTCCTCAACGTTGTCCACCACGCCGTCATCGTCCACACCCAAGTTCAATTCGAATTTGTACTCAAACTTTGTCATGCCGCTATTTCCCCCTTCCGCTCTTCCGCCTCCAGAAGCGCTACCAAGTCTGAAATTTCCCATAGCCTGTTTGTTACGCAAGAGGCCATTGCCGGTGTGCACCGCAAGGTTCCGTGAATCTTAATGAGGTTGTACGAAAACTAGTATAGAGCGACCGCCGCTTTGTGGTTCTCAAGCTTGCGGCTGAAAGCGTTTGTCAGCCTTTGATTTCTCTCCCAACGCCTGGGATACGTTGATTCAGGTCCAAGGGGAGCTTCTTTGGCTTGCTGGATATGCTCATTACCATGCCCCAATCATTTCACGGATGCTCAAGCTTTCAGGTTTTCAAAGTAGCCCACTACCACAAATAGAACTGTAGCACAATTATTCTGTATTTGTGCTACAATTCGATCGGGGTTCTCCCATGACCCAGGCAATTGGATCTCAGATTCTTCGAAGCTCAAAGCGAGCGAAGCAAGCAGCGAGTAGTCGCAGGCTCGACGATGCTCTGTCAATCGCCGGGCAGCAGGGGCTATTGAGTGGCGGCCGGACGCTCACTGTGCGCGGTCGCATGCCATCGCTTCTCGTCGAGAAGGCGAAGAAGAAGACCGGTATCCAATCCGACTCCAAGCTAATCGAAGTCGCGCTGGCCAACATCGTGGTCGCGGACGAGTACGCTGACTGGCTTCTTGCCCAGAGCGGTACGGTGAGCAAGGATCACGACCTTGAGTTCTAGTTCTGCATTTCAAAGATCGCTACTACGGCTGAAGCCGGAGAAACGACAGAAGGGGCTCGCCTACCGCGATCGCTCTCAATTGCGATTTCTGTCGAATCTCAAGCCGCCGCTCCCGAAACTGCTCCTCGACACCTCTGTTTATATTGACGCTTTGCAAGGAAGGCTCCCCGATTATACGGCGATTGCTCTCCGGACCGGGAGCCTCTGGCACTCTTCGGTTACGGAAGCGGAGTTGGCAGCCCTCGCCGGTTTGCTGAACCCGACGCATTCGGATACAGCGAATGTAATTGCCCAGGTCGCCGCGTCCATCGAGTTTCGTCCGGAGCATCGCATTCTCACACCAGACCGGGAGACGTGGCGTGAAGCCGGCATTCTCACCGGACTCCTGGCGCGGCTCCGACAATACGGTAAGATCGAGCAGCGTAAGGCGCTCAATGACGCATTGATTTTTCTCACAGCGACCAAGAATGGTTGCGTGGTGCTCACCCGCAACGTCTCGGATTTTGATCTGCTCATGCAACTCGATTCAAAAGGGCAGGCGATTTTCTATGACTCGCTCTAGACTCAATGCCTGGTTGACCGCCTACGTCGCAGGGTTGCAAATTGTATCGCCCGGCTTCATAACTGTGGCACTCGGCCGCTGGAACTGTTGCATTCAGCACTGTGGAACCGGCCCGCTGGCGAGGCTTGCTATTCGGAAGAACGCAACGGCCGTCTATCTGCGGGTGAACGCCATAGGTGTCAGGTTGGTGGAGGGGCTCATTGCGCTCATCAAAACCAGTAGCGCGGCCGACCACGATAGACCGCGACATGTTCGGCAGGGCGTTTGAAGAAAGCGCCTAGCTTCAATACGGAAAGTTTTAACGGTCACGCAAAAATGACCGAACGAAATTTCTCGGCCACTTTTCACCCAGTGCAAAAGCAAACCAAGACCCCGCCCCTTCCGAATTGGCGGCGTTCGCGCGTTCAATTGCCACCTCAGATCATGAAAAGCCCTTGTCTCGCCAACTGACTGAGGACTGGGTGCCTGAGCCAACCGGACAAATCGTATTCACAATTACGCGAAATGAAAGGGACAGGATACCCTGAAAGAGGACTGTTTGGGGAATAAGTGTGCAAACAATTGCACATTCAGAATCTAACTTCATCGTAAGCATTTGAATATAAACGATATATGTTTGGCACGCGATGTGCATATAAATGCATAGAGATTTGGTGAGCGCTATTGGGGCGAGTTGGCGGGGCTGCACAACACCTCCTATGAATCCCAATACCCACCCTTTAGCAATTCGTAGACGGGGTGGACGCAGAACAAATGAACACGAAGGCGATTCCCGGAGAAAACATGAAGAAGTTTGGTTTGCGCACGATTTTTGCCTTGACCGCATTTTGCATGATGACTATCGCAGGCCCTTTTAGGGCATATGCAGATTCCGTGACCCTCACTCTTCAAGGTGTCGGTTCGAATTCTGCCGATGGGGCTTAT